>JACCDP011033683.1_pt1 | contig 14023 bp, 11 predicted proteins | sample 7445841 | NCBI WGS metagenome assembly JACCDP01 (sample SAMN15323441, study PRJNA562643) | freshwater metagenome | isolation source: river surface water | place: USA:Blue River Watershed | collected 2017-08-17
AGAATATCGCAATGGGCATGCAATCCGAACCCGCCTACCGGCACGGACAGGCCGCCAAGACCGGCGTCCTGCTGTGCAACCTGGGCACCCCCGACGCGCCAACGCCCGCTGCGCTGCGCCGCTACCTCGTCGAGTTCCTGTCCGACCCGCGCGTGGTCGAGACCCCGAAGATCCTGTGGTGGCTGATCCTGCACGGCATCAGCCTGCGGGTGCGCCCGCGCAAGTCGGCCGCCAAGTACGCCAGCATCTGGACGCCCGAGGGCTCGCCGCTGCTGGTGTGGACGCAGCGACAGGCCGCGCTGCTCGGTGAGGCGCTGCGGGCGCAGGGCCATGCGGTGCTGGTGCGCGCGGCCATGCGCTACGGCAACCCGTCGATTGCGAGCCAGCTGGACGCACTGAAAGCCGAAGGCGCCACGCGCATCCTGATCCTGCCGATGTACCCGCAGTACAGCGCGGCCACCACCGCCAGCGTGTTCGATGCGGTGTACGCCTGGGCTGCGCAGGCGCGCCAGGTGCCCGAGCTGCGCTTTGTCAACCGCTACCACGACCACCCGGCCTACGTGCGCGCGCTGGCAGCCCGCATCCGCCACGCCTGGACAGATGGCCAGCCGCCGCAGCAGCTGGTGATGAGCTTCCACGGGGTGCCCGAGCGCACGCTGCTGCTGGGCGACCCCTACCACTGCGAATGCCACAAGACCGCGCGGCTGCTGGCGCAAGAACTCGGCCTGCGCAAGGACCAGTACACCGTCACCTTCCAGTCGCGCTTTGGCAAGGCCAAATGGCTTGAGCCCTACACCGAGCCCACGCTGATCGAGCTGGCCAGCAGCGGCACTCGGCAGGTCGATGTGGTGTGCCCGGGCTTCACCAGCGACTGCCTGGAGACACTGGAAGAAATCAACCAGGAAGCGCGCGAAGCCTTTCTGGAAGCGGGCGGCCAGGAGTTCCGCTACATCGGCTGCCTGAACGACGCGCCCGAATGGATCACCGCCCTCGGCGAGCTGACCGCCGCCCATCTGCAGGGCTGGCCCACCCGCGAGCCGGCCGACACTGCCGAGCTGGCGCTGCAGCGCGAAGCCGCGCTGGCCATGGGCGCGCGCGACTGAGCAGCACCGCGTCGGCATGCGTCTGGACAAGTGGTTGTGGGCGGCGCGTTTCTACAAGACGCGTGCCCTGGCTGTCGACGAGATCACGCTGGGCCGGGTGCAGGTCAATGGCGCCGATGCCAAGCCGGCGCGCGAACTGCGGCCCGGCGACACCCTGCACCTGCGGCAGGGCTGGATGCAGCGCACCGTGATCGTGCGCGCCCTGAGCGAGCGACGCGGCCCGGCCAGCGAGGCGCAGGCCCTGTACGAGGAAACCGCTGACAGCATCGCCGCACGCGAGCAGGCCGCCCGCCAGCGGCGCGAGGCGCCCGAACCGGCGCTGGCCCGGCACGCCGGACGCCCCACCAAGCGCGAGCGCCGCGACCTCGATGCCGCACAGGGCCAGCGCGAGGACAGCGGCTGGGGCCCGCGCTGGAGCGCCTCGATCGACTGAGCCCGGGGGGCGCTGGCCGCGGGCCGGGCCTCAGGGCTTTCACCATGGCCCGGCGGGCGCCGGTTGTGGTCCACTGTCAGCCTTTCCGACCACTCGCCCAACGAGGACCCGCATGAACCTGAAGCAACTCATCACCGCCGTCGTGGCCGCCGCCGCCCTGGCCGGCACCGCCCACGCCCAGCAGTTTTTCCGCATCGGCACCGGCGGCACCGCCGGCACCTACTACCCCGTGGGCGGCATGATTGCCAACGCGGTGTCGCAGCCCGGAAAGATCGTCGTGACGGCGCAGGCCAGCAACGGCTCGGTGGCCAACGTCAACGGCATCGCAGGGGCCGCACTTGAGTCGGGCTTCTCGCAGTCGGACGTGGCCACCTGGGCCTACAACGGCACGTTTGCCTTCCAGGGCAAGAAGATCGGCGACCTGCGCATGATTGCCAACCTGTACCCCGAGAGCATCCACCTGGTGGCGCGCAAGGGCCAGGGCATCCGTACCCCGGCCGACCTCAAGGGCAAGCGCGTCGCGCTGGACGAGCCGGGCTCGGGCACGCTGATCAATGCGCGCATGGTGCTGGCCGCCTACGGCGTGCAGGAATCCGACATCAAGCCCGAGTACATCAAGCCCAACCAGGCCGGCGACAAGCTCAAGGACGGCGCGCTGGACGCCTTCTTCTTCGTCGGCGGCGCACCGGCCGGCGCGATTGCGGAGCTCGCCTCCAGCGGCGCGGGCATCGAACTGGTGCCGCTGACGGGCCCGCAAGCCGACGGCCTGCGCATGGCCAACCCGTACTTCGCTGTGGACACCATCGCCGCCGGCACCTACAAGGACGTGCCTGCGGTGCAGACACTGGCGGTCGGTGCGCAGTGGGTGACCAGCGCCAAGGCCGATACCGAAACCGTCTACCAGATCACCAAGTCGCTGTTCAGCGACGCCACCCAGAAGACGCTGCAGGCCGGTCACGCGCGCGGCAAGTTCATCACCAAGGAAAACGCGGTCAAGGGCGTGGCCATCCCGTTCCATCCGGGTGCCGAGAAATACTATCGTGAGGTCGGCCTGATCCGCTGAGGCCGCACACCGTGTGCAGCGGGCTGCAGCCCGCGCATCGACACTCGACAGGGAGGCCCGCCTCCCTGTTTTTGTTTTCCCCAAGAACACGCCCATGACCGCCGCCACGCTGGACGACCGCCACCTGCAGGAGCTCGAGGAAAAGTTCGACCCCGAGATGCGTTTTCGCCCCACGGTGCCGCCAGCGAGCGTCATCGTCAAGTGGCTGCTGATCGCGCTGTCGGTCTTTCACTTCTACACCGCAGGCTTCGGCCTGTTGCGCGAGACCACCCACCGCGGCGTGCACCTGGCCTTCGTGCTGGGGCTGATCTTCCTGGTGTTCGCCGCAGGCAAGAAGGCCTACGAGAACCCGCGCGCCCACAGCTGGCTGTCGCCCGGCGGCGTGCCGCTGGCGGACTGGCTGCTCGGCCTGGCCTGCGCCGCCAGCGTGCTGTACATCCCCTACGTGTTCGACGACCTCGCGTTTCGCGTGGGCAACCCCAGCACCGTGGACGTGCTGTTCGGCTCCGTCCTGTTCATCACCCTGCTGGAGGCCACCCGCCGCAGCATGGGCTGGCCGCTGCCGCTGATCGCGATCGGCTTTACCGCCTACGCGCTGCTGGGCCCGCACTTCCCCGGGCTGCTCAAGCATGCGGGCGCGACCTGGTCGCAGATGATCAACCACCAGTACCTCACCAGCCAGGGCATCTATGGCGTGGCGGTGGGCGTGGTGGCCACCTACGTCTTTCACTTCGTGCTGTTCGGGGTGATGGCCACCCGCATCGGCCTCGGGCAGCTCTTCCTTGACATCGCCTCCACCGTGGCTGGCCGCTACGCCGGCGGGCCGGCCAAGGTCAGCGTGTTCGGCTCGGCGATGTTCGGCACGCTCAGCGGCTCGTCGGTGGCCAACGCGGTGACGGTGGGCTCGCTCACCATCCCCGCGATGATCCGCGTGGGCTACAAGCGCGAATTCGCCGGTGCGGTGGAAGCGGCCTCGTCCACCGGCGGGCAGATCACGCCCCCGGTGCTGGGCGCTGCCGCCTTCCTGATGGTGGAGTTCCTCAACGTCTCCTACCAGACCATCATTGCCGCGGCGGTGGTGCCGGCCTTCATGCACTTCTTCGGCGTGTTCATGCAGGTCCACTTTGAGGCCAAGCGCTACGGACTGCGGGGCCTGACCGACGAAGAGATGCCCAAGCTGCGCGAGTCGCTGCGCCAGCGCTGGCCCACGCTGATTCCGCTGGTGCTGCTGATCGCCATCCTGGTGTCGGGCCGTACCCCCTACCTCGCGGCGTTTGTCGGCATCACCTCCTGCATGATCGTCGGCCTGACCACCCAGGTGCAGGGCAACCGCCCCGCCAACTGGGCCCTGCTGGTGGCGCTGCACGCGGTGCTGGCATCGATCGCGTTTGTGGACTGGGGCACGCAGGGCGAGTGGATCAAGCTCGGCCTGTTTGCCGGCGGATCGCTGCTGGGCTGGCTGGGCTGGCAATTCGCCGCGGTGCGCGGCCGCATCGCGGCGTCGGTGCTGGTGGAAGCCTTCGAGACCGGCGCCAAGTACGCACTGGCGGTGGGCGCGGCCGCGGCCACCGTGGGCATCGTGATCGGCGTGGTCACCCTCACCGGTGTGGGCTTCAAGATCAGCTACATCATCACCAGCTGGGCCACCACCATCGCCGGTGGCCTGTCGGCGGTGATCCCGGCCTGGGTGGCCGGCACGCAGGGCCTCACCCTGTTCATGGCGCTGCTGATGACCGGCGTGGTGTGCATCCTCATGGGCTGCGGCATTCCCACCACCGCCAACTACATCATCATGGTCACGGTGGCAGCGCCCACGCTGGTGCAGCTGGGTGTGCAGCCGCTGGTGGCGCACTTCTTCGTCTTCTATTACGGGGTGTTGGCTGACATCACGCCGCCGGTGGCGCTGGCGGCCTACGCGGCAGCGGGCATGGCCGGCGGCGACCCGTTCCGCACCGGCAACATGGCCTTCCGGCTGGGCCTGGCCAAGGCGCTGGTGCCGTTCGTGTTCGTGTTCTCGCCCTCGCTGCTGCTGGTGACCAAGGGCTTCACCGTGCAGGACTTCATCGTCACCTTCGTCGGCTGCGTGATCGGCATCACCATGCTGGCCGCGGCACTCAGCGGCTACATGCTCACGCTGATGAAGACCTGGGAGCGCTGGCTGTGCGCGGCGGCCGCGGTGCTGATGATCGCGCCGGGCCTGCTCGTCACCCTGGCGGGCGTGGTGCTGGTTCTGCCGGTACTGCTGCGCCAGTGGCTGCAGCGCGACCGCGCGCCGACGGCAGCGCCAGGCTGAGCGCTGCCATCACGCCGGGCTGGAACGCAGCCCGTAGGTCTTGCCTTCAAGGAACAGGTATTCGGCACGCAGCACCGCGTCGCCCTTCTCGCCCTCGAAGGTGAAGCCCAGCAGCGCGAGCGCCGCACCGGCCTTGATCACCGGCACCTGCCACTGCTCCATGCGCGTGAGGGGCGCCAGCTCCACCGCCCAGCGCCGGTCGCGCCGGGTGGGCAGTTGCGCCTTGGCCAGCAGCGCCCGGCCGTCGACCGCTGCACTTTGCGGCGGCACTGCGCGCTGCGCCAGATCGGGCGGCAGCCGAAGCGCCGGGGCCAGCTCCAGCGTCAGTTCGGCGTGCGGATTGCGCCATTTCACATCGGCCGCGCGGCCCTCAAGGTAGATCGGCCGCGCGAGGTCGAAGCTGCTCCAGCCGTGGTGCGCGCGGGCGGCGCCGGCCAGCGGCAGCGCGCCTGCAGCCAGCAGGGCGTGAAGGCAATCGCGTCGTTGCATCGTGGTTCTCCCTTCGTCAAAGATTTCAAGCGTAAGCGATCCAGCGGCCGCAGCCCAGCACCGCCACCCACAGCAGCGTGGACAGCGCCATCGACAGCCGCGCCACCGCATCCAGACGCTGCAGCGAGCCGCGCGAGTGGAACCAGGCCGCATTGCAGCCGGCCAGCATCAGCAGGCCCATCTTGATGGTGAAGGCGCGGTTGGCCAGCAGTTCCATCGGCTGCGTGGCAAACATCAGCAAGCCGCTGCCTGCGGCCAGGCCAAAGCCGATGGCCACCAGGGTCAGGCTCAGCCGCGCCAGCGGCTGCACCGGCAAGGCGGCGCCCAGGCCGAACACCCGCGACTCGAGCAGCAGCAAGTTGCCCAGCAGCAGCGCAATGCCCAGCAGGTGCACCACTTCGAGCGCGGGGTAGGCCCAGGGGTGGCCGGCCAGTGCGCTGAACATGCCGTGCGCCCTGTCAGCGGCCCGCCTCGGCAGTGAACTGCATCAGTGCCTGCTGCAGCACTTCGGGCTTGACCGGCTTGGTCACATAGCCATCCATGCCTGCGGCCAGGCAGGCCTCGCGGTCTTCGGGGAAGGCATTGGCCGTCATCGCCACGATGGGCGTACGCGGCCGTCCCTCGGCCGCTTCGGCGGCGCGGATGCGGCGCGTGGCCTCCAGGCCATCCATCCCCGGCATCTGGATGTCCATCAGCACCAGATCCGGCTGCAGCGCGCGCCATCGGGCCAGCCCCTCCTCGCCGCTGGAAGTCACCGTGATGCGGTGCCCCAGGCGACCGAGCTGTCGGGTCGCCAGGGCCTGGTTGATGGCGTTGTCTTCCACCAGCAGCACCGACAGGCCGCGCACAGCCGGCTGCGATCCCGCATCCGGCGCTGGCGCCGGCATCGCATCCGCCTCGGCCAGCTCCACCTCGAAGTGAAACGCGCTGCCGCGTCCCGCCTGGCTTTCGGCCCAGATGCGTCCGTGCATCATGTCCACCAGGCGCCGGCTGATGGTGAGCCCGAGCCCGGTGCCACCAAAGCGGCGGGTGGTGGATGGATCGGCCTGCACGAAGGGCGCGAAGATGGCCTCGAGCTTGTCTGGCGGGATGCCGATGCCGCTGTCTCGCACCACGCAGGCGATGCGGCAGTGCCCTGCCGCAGCCGGCAGCCGCCGCACCTCGACCGCCACCTCGCCCTGCGCGGTGAACTTGACCGCATTGCTCAGCAGGTTCAACAGGATCTGGCTCAGGCGCACCGGGTCGCCGGCCACCACTGGCGGCACATCGTCGGCCACGTCCACCCGCTGCATCAGTCCCTTGGCGCGCGCCGCAGGCGAGCTGACCTTCACCGCGTCGGCAACGACGCGCCGTACATCGAAGCTGACCTGCTCCAGCGCCATCTGCCCCGACTCGATCTTCGAGAGGTCGAGGATGTCGTTGATGATCGTCATCAGCGCCTGCCCCGACTGCATCACCACCTGCAGGTTCTCGCGCTGCTCGGCCGTGAGCTCGGTCTCCAGCGTGAGCGCCGTCATGCCGAGGATGCCGTTCATCGGCGTGCGGATTTCATGGCTCATCGCTGCCAGGAACTCGGACTTCGCGCGGTTGGCCGCCTCGGCCTCCTGCTTGGCCTTGAGCAGCGCCTCCTCTTTTTCCTTGCGCCAGCCGATGTCGGTGGCGCGCCCGCGGTAGCCCACAAAGCGGCCCTCTTCGTCGTACACCGGCTTGCCCGAGGCACTGCCCCAGCGGCGCTTGCCGTCGGTGCGCTGCATCTCGTATTCGAAGTCCTCAAACGGCCGGCGCTCGGCGATCATGGCGCGGTAGTGGTCCCACGCGGCGTGCTCCGCGGCCGTGCGCGCGGGCGAGAGGTCCCAGATGTGCCGTCCATAGGCAATCTTGCGGGCCTTCTCCAGGGTGCCGCCATCGGGCCCCCACAGGTCGATCAGCCGGTGCTCTGCATCGGTCTCCCAGTAACGGTCGGCACCCACCTCCACGAAGTCGCGCAAACGGCGGTTGGCCTGCTCGGCGGCGCGCAAGGCCTGGATGCGGCCGGCTTCCTGCTCGCGCATGCGGCCCAGCGTCTCGCCGATCTGCCGCATCAGCACCGGCACCGGCAGCAGCGCGGAGATGAAGCCGACGACGCCGACCACCAGCACCCCGGCCGGCCGGCCCGGGAACAGGTTGGGCAACTGGATGCCGACAAACGGCAGCACCACCGACACGAAACCGGTGCACAGAAGCGCTGCCGCAAACACGCTGGCCTGTCGCAAGCCAAGCACCGTACCCATCACCGGCAGGTAGCCCACCGCCAGCACGATGGGCAAGGCGGTGCTGCGCGAGAACAGCCACATCACCCCCAGCATCACGCCCAGCACCACGGCATAGGCCTGCAGCGCCACGCGCGTGCGCCCGCGCAGCACCAGCCAGCGGCACAGCAGCACCATGGAGCCCAGGACAGCCACCAGCAGCGAGGCGGCGCGGGGCTTCTCGAAGCCTTCCGGAATCGCCAGCAGCGCAAACGCCATGAAGCCCGCCAGGCCGATGTACAGGTCGAAGTAGCGGCGCGCCAGCAGCGTCGCCTGCTCGTCATCGAGCCTGAAGCCGCCCGATGGAGGGGACGCTGGCGTGGAAGCAGAGGTCATGGCATGGGACGCTAACACCGAATGCGGGTGCCGTCAGTCACATGCAGCGTCGCTACAGGGTAATCCCCGGTGTGCATCGCGTCGGCCCGTCGCGGAATGCGGCGCTGTTCGCGGCACAATCGCCGCTCGGGCGTTCCATGCTTTTTGAAGAGGAGATCACCATGCAGATGACCAAACGCGACTTTCTGGCCTTCGGCGCCGCCGCCGGGTCGACCCTGGCCGCACCGGCCTGGGCCCAGGGCAAGCCGCTGTTCGACACCCTCAACATGTTCGTGCCTGCTGCACCGGGCGGCGGCTGGGACGGCACCGCACGCGCCATCGAGCGCGCCGCCAAGGCCGCTGGCCTGGTGGGCAACATGCAGTTCGAGAACGTTGGCGGCGCCGGCGGCATGGTGGGCCTGCCGCGCTTTGTCAACCAGCGCAAGGGCCAGGGCAACACGCTGATGGTGGCCGGCTCGGTGATGATCGGCGCTGGCATTGCCAACAAGAGCCCGATCACCATCAAGAATGTCACGCCGATCGCTCGCCTGACCGAAGAGGCCGGCGTGATCGTCGTGCCCGCCAGCGGCAAGATCAAGACCTGGAAAGAACTCGAAGCCGCGATCAAGGCCAACCCCAAGGCGGTGTCGGTCGCCGGCGGCAGCGCAGGCGGCACCGACCACCTGATCCTCGGCATGCTGATCAAGGCGCTGGGCAAGAACCCGCGTGAGGCGGCGTATGTGGCCTTCGCAGGCGGCGGCCCGGCCAACGCCGCCATCCTGGGCGGTCAGGTGGTGGCCGGAATCTCCGGCTACTCTGAATTCGAAGAGCAGATCAAGGCCGGCCGCATGATTCCGCTGGCGGTGTCGGGCAAGAGCCGCATCCCCGGCGTGAACGTGCCCACGCTGCCCGAACTCGGCATCAACGTCACCGAGTCCAACTGGCGCGGCGTGTTTGCAGCGCCCGGCATCACCCAGGCACAGCGCGACCAGCTGATCGAATTCATCACCCGCGTGAACGCGTCGGCGGCATGGCAACGCGAGCTGGAGACCCGCAAGTGGACCTCGGCCTTCATGACCGAGCGCCCGTTCGAGCGTGACATTGCCAAGGACATCGCCGACAAGGAAGTCCTGATGAAGGAACTCGGCCTCGCATGAGGCCGCTGTACGTCGGCCTGCTGCTGCTGGCCGTGAGCGCCGTGGCCGCCTGGCAGGTCACGGTGATTCCCTCATCGGCCATGCAGATGACGGTGGGTGCGACGCTTGTGCCTGCGCTGGTGGTGGGGCTGCTCGCGCTGGTGGCGGTGCTCTACAGCCTGAGTGCGGCGCGCGGCCGCCAGGTCGACGAGAGCCTGCAGCCCGAGCAGACACCGCTTGCCGGCAGCACGCAGCGCCTGCTGTCGCTGCTGGGCGGTGGCGTGGCTTTCATGGCGCTGGTGCTGCCGCTGGGCTTTGTGATTCCCGCAGCGCTGTGCGGCATGGGCGTGGCCCGCGCCTTCGACGCGCCGCTGGGCATCAAGTCGGCGCTGATCTGCAGCGCGATTGCCGCGGCGTTCTGGTTCGTGTTCGCGCGATTGCTGGGCGTCGGGCTCGGGCCGGCCCTGCCTTTCGGAATCTGATCCGTGCAAGCCTTTGACGCCCTGCTGGGCGGCTTTGCCAACGCGCTGCAGCCAGTCACCCTGATGTGGGGTTTCATCGGCTGCTTCATCGGCACGCTGGTGGGCGTGCTGCCCGGCATCGGCCCGGCCCTCACCATCGCGCTGCTGCTGCCGCTGACCTACCACGTACCGGCCACCAGCATGTTCGTGATGTTCGCGGGCATCTACTACGGCGCGGCGTACGGCGGCTCCACCACCTCCATCCTGCTCAAGACGCCTGGCGAGTCCGCCGCGGTGGTGACTTCGCTGGAGGGCTACCAGATGGCGCGGCGCGGCCGTGCCGGCCCGGCGCTGGCCACCGCGGCCATCGGCAGCTTCATCGCCGGCACCATCGGCACGCTGGCGCTGACCTTCGTGGCGCCCTGGGTGGTCGAGGCGGGCCTGGCCTTCGGGCCAGCCGAGTACTTCAGCCTGATGGTTCTGTCGCTGGTGGCGGTGTCAGCGGTGCTGGGCAGTTCGATGCTGCGCGGGCTGGTCAGCCTGTCGGCTGGCCTGCTGGTGGGCCTGGTCGGCATCGACCTGCAGACCGGCCAACCACGCTTCACCTTCGGCCGTGCGGAACTGCTGGACGGCATTGAAGTCACCGTCGCCGCCGTCGGCCTGTTCGCAGTGGGCGAGGCGCTGCACCTCGCGTGGCAGGGCCGCGAATCGAAGACCGGCGAAGTGATGAAGGTCTCGGGCAGCCTGTGGCTGAGCAAGAGCGATTGGGCGCGGTCATGGAAGGCGTGGTTTCGCGGCGCGTTCTACGGCTTTCCGATCGGCTCGCTGCCGGCAGGCGGTGCCGAGCTGCCCACGCTGCTGTCCTACTACACCGAAAAGAAACTCAGCAAGCACCCTGAGGAATTCGGCAAGGGTGCGATCGAAGGCGTGGCCGGGCCCGAGGCCGCCAACAACGCCGCTGCAGCCGGCGTGCTGATGCCGCTGCTGACGCTGGGCATCCCCACCTCGGCCACCGCCGCCATCATGCTGTCGGCATTCGAGGGCTACGGCATCCAGACCGGCCCGCAGCTCTTCAGCCAGCAAGGCAGCCTGGTGTGGACGCTGATCGCCAGCCTGTACATCGGCAACGTGATCCTGCTCGTGCTCAACCTGCCGCTGGTGGGGCTGTGGGTCAAGCTGCTGAAGATTCCGCCGCCGTGGCTGTACGCCGGCATCATCGTGATTTCCACCGCGGGCGTGTACGGCGCCGGCAACTCGGTGTTCAACGTCGGGCTGCTGTTCGTCTTCGGGCTGGTCGGCTACATCATGCGGCGCTTTGACTTCCCGGCCGCTCCGCTGATCGTGGGCATGATCCTCGCACCCATGGCCGAGCAGTCGATGCGCCAGGCGCTGACCATCAGCCAGGGCGAGTGGAGCACCTTCGTCACCCGCCCGATCAGCGGCACCCTGCTGGCGATTGCGCTGGCGTTGCTGGTGGTGCCGGCGCTGTGGAAGGCGACGCGTAGCCGGCGTGCATGAGCGGCCTGGCTGCCAGTGATGCGCAGCAATGAAAAACGCCCCGTGAGGGGCGTTTTTGCTTGGCACTTGGCGGAAACGGAGGGATTCGAACCCTCGATGCGGCTCTACACCGCATACTCCCTTAGCAGGGGAGCACCTTCGGCCTCTCGGTCACGTTTCCGGGTGTCGCGATTATGCCCCACGCGCCTGCGCGGGGCGCAAGCCCCTGCACGGCGCCGGCAGCATCAGCGCTCGATCAGACCGTGGCCGGCTGGTCGAGCTCGAACGCGCGGTGCAGCGCACGCACCGCCAGTTCCATGTACTTCTCGTCGATCACCACCGAGGTCTTGATCTCGCTGGTGCTGATCATCTGGATGTTGATGCCCTCTTCGCTGAGCGCGCGGAACATCTTGCTGGCGATGCCCACATGGCTGCGCATGCCGATGCCCACGATGCTGACCTTGCAGATGCGGGTGTCGCCCTCCACGCGGTCGGTGCCCAGCGACGGCATCACCTTGGCCTTGAGCAGATCCATGGTCTTGGCGTAGTCGTTGCGGTGCACCGTGAAGCTGAAGTCGGTCTTGCCGTCCTTGGAGATGTTCTGGATGATGACGTCGACCTCGACGTTGGCATCGGCCACCGCGCCGAGGATCTGGTAAGCGATGCCCGGCTTGTCGGGCACGCCCAGGATGGAGATCTTGGCTTCGTCGCGGTTGAACGCGATGCCGGAAACGACGGCTTGTTCCATTTGTTCGTCTTCCTCGAAAGTGATCAGCGTGCCGGACTTGGCCTCTTCGGCCAGCGCAATGTCCCAGGGCGTGAAGCTGCTCAGCACGCGCAGCGGCACGCGGTACTTGCCCGCAAATTCCACCGATCGGATCTGCAGCACCTTGGAGCCCATCGAGGCCATCTCGAGCATTTCCTCGAAGCTGACCGTGTGCAGGCGCCGCGCTTCGGGCACCACGCGCGGGTCGGTGGTGTACACGCCGTCCACGTCGGTGTAGATCAGGCACTCGTCGGCCTTCATCGCCGCGGCCACCGCCACCGCCGAGGTGTCGCTGCCACCGCGGCCGAGCGTCGTGATGTGACCGGCCTCGTCCACGCCCTGAAAGCCGGTGACGATGACCACCTTGCCGGCGGCCAGATCGGCGCGGATGCGCGCGTCGTCGATGCTTTCGATGCGGGCCTTGGTGTAGGCGCTGTTGGTCTTGATCGGCACCTGCCAGCCGGCGTAGCTGACCGAGGGCAGGCCTTCTGCCTGCAGCGCAATCGCCAGCAGCGCGCTCGAGGCCTGCTCGCCGGTGGCAGCCAGCATGTCGAGTTCGCGGGCGTAGGCACTGTCTTGCTGCGCGGGGGCGAGTTCCTTGGCCAGCCCAAGCAGGCGGTTGGTTTCGCCGCTCATCGCGCTGGGAACGACCACCATCTGGTGGCCGGCACGGGCCCATTTGGCCACGCGCTTGGCGACGTTGCGGATGCGCTCGGTCGAGCCCATCGACGTGCCGCCGTACTTGTGAACGATCAATGCCATGGCAGGATGAGAATTCAGGGCTGCGCGCAGCGCGGCGCAAAGCCCTCGATTATATCGGGGGCATGCTGCGCCGCCGCATCAGCGGCTGCCCGGGCAGAACTGCAGTCGCTCACCCGCGCGCTGCACGCTGCCGCTGCCCGCCTTGATCTCGATGCGGTGGCCCCGGGTGCGGCACGCGGCGACCTGGGCCAGCAGTTCATCCATCTGCGCGGTGCTGGGCACGGTGCCGTGCGCATCGCGCAGCCAGGCGCGGATGGCGTTGGCCTGCCGCGCAGCACTGAGCGCCTGCAAGACGGCAATCGCCGGTGGCTGGCCACAGGCCTGCAAGTCCAGTTGCGCCAGTTCATCAAGCAGGCCCTGTGCCTGCGCCGCATGGCCCGCACTGCGCGAAGCCATCGCCACAAAACCGGGCAGCGCCGCCTGCAGCGCCGGCAGCACCTGCGCGCGGATGCGGTTGCGGGTGTAGGCCGCATCGGCGTTGGTCGGATCGTCGATCCAGCCGATGCGGCGCGCAGCCAGCCACGCACGCAGCGCGGCCGAACGCACCCCCAGCAGCGGTCGGCCAAAGGCCACGCCGTTGCGCTCAAAGCGCGCGGGCATGGCCGCCAGCCCCGGCAGGCCGGCGCCGCGGCTGAGGGCGATCAGCAAGGTCTCGGCCTGATCGTCCGCATGCTGGGCCAGCAGCACCTCGCGCGCGCCGATGCGTTGCGCGGCGTCCGCCAGGCCCAGGTAGCGTGCGCGGCGTGCGGCGTCTTCCGGGCTTTCGCCGCTGGCGTGGCGCGCATCCACATGCACGCACTCCAGCCGCACACCCAGCGCGCTGCAGGCCGCTTGCACATGCCGCGCAAAGTCATCAGCGGCGGCTTGCAGCCCATGATGCACATGAATCGCCATCACCTGCCCGGGCCAGCGCGCGGCGCAGCCATGCAGCAAGGCCATCGAGTCGGCACCGCCACTGCAGGCCACCGCCAGCGGCAGGCTCGGCGCCCACGCGTTCAGCGCAAGCTCAAGGGCATCTGCGCCTTCGGCCGGTGCGCCGGATGGCTGCCCGTACGGGAGGGGGGCGAGGCCCGGCTCAGCGGGTCTCGGCCTTGGTGTCGGTGAAGCGGCCATAGCCCTGCAGCCGCTCGTAGCGCCGCTCGAGCAGTTCGCGCGGCTTCATGTCGGTGACCTGGCGCCACGCGTCGTTGAGCGCGCGCTTCAGAAAGGCGGCCATCTGCTTGGGGTCGCGGTGCGCGCCGCCCACCGGCTCGTTGACGATCTTGTCCACCAGGCCCAGGGCCTTCAGGCGGTGCGCGGTGATGCCCAGCGCCTCGGCGGCGTCTTGTGCGCGCTCGGCGGTCTTCCACAGGATGGATGCGCAGCCTTCCGGGCTGATCACCGAATACACCGAGTACTGCAGCATCAGCACCTGGTC
>JACCDP010318412.1_pt1 | contig 14022 bp, 9 predicted proteins | sample 7445841 | NCBI WGS metagenome assembly JACCDP01 (sample SAMN15323441, study PRJNA562643) | freshwater metagenome | isolation source: river surface water | place: USA:Blue River Watershed | collected 2017-08-17
CCCATAATGAACAACACAATGGCTACCCCAACAATGCTGTAGATATAGTTTGGTTTGCTTCTCTTTAAAGATCCATTTCCGGATACTGCCATGGCATTAAAATTTTACTTGTTCGCACTGCAAATGTAGGGTTTTGAACGCTAAAGACTTACATTTGCAGAGGTCGAATTATACCCAATTTTGTTAAAAATAGGGGGTATGCTGGGCCGGCAGAATCAAAACCGTATAATTACAGATTTTTAAGAAAATTTAGAAGATGGAGTATCAGTTTAGGACGATCGAAAAAAAATGGCAAACAAGCTGGAAAAATCAAAAGGCATACCAAGTTTCCAATCAAAGCAATAAGCCAAAATGTTATGTCTTAGATATGTTCCCTTATCCAAGTGGGGCTGGTTTACATGTGGGGCACCCATTAGGCTATATTGCGTCTGATATTTATAGCAGGTATAAAAGATTAAAAGGATTCAATGTTTTACATCCCATGGGGTATGATGCTTTTGGATTACCTGCAGAACAATATGCCATTGAGCATGGGGTCCATCCTTCTAAAAGCACCCACAACAATATTGATAATTTTAGAAGTCAATTAGACAATATTGGATTTTGTTATGATTGGGATAGGGAAGTGAGAACCTGTGATGCCACTTATTACAAATGGACACAGTGGATCTTCTTGCAATTATTCAATAGTTATTTTGATCGCAATTTAAACAAGGCCAATCCAATTAGTGCATTGGTGAAAGCATTTGAAAAAGAAGGCAATCTGCATCATGCTTGTCCGGCGGATAATGACTTAAATTTTACTGCAGCACAATGGAGTAGTTGGGATGAAAAAGCCCAGCAAGATGTGTTGATGCAATATCGATTGGCTTTTTGTGGCTTTGGAGAAGTGAATTGGTGCGCAGCCTTGGGCACCGTGTTGGCCAATGACGAAGTGATTAATGGATACAGTGAAAGAGGCGGACATCCAGTAGAAAAAAAGAAATTACGTCAATGGTATTTACGTATCACAGAATATGCTGATCGTTTATTAGCTGGCTTAGACACCATCCAATTTAGTGATGCAATGAAAGAAATGCAATCTAATTGGATTGGCAAAAGTTATGGTGCAGAGATAGACTTTAAAGTGGCAGATCAAACAGCAATACTTACTGTTTATACAACAAGACCTGATACCGTTTTTGGAGTAGATTTTTTAGTAGTCGCTCCAGAACACGCGTTGATACAAGAAATTGTGCCTGCCGCTCATCAACAAGAAGTGAATGACTATATCGCCTATGTGAAAAGTAGAAGCGAACGTGAGCGAATTGCAGAGAAAAAAATTACAGGTTGTTTTACAGGTGCTTATGTTGTGAATCCGTTCAATCAACAACGCATTCCAATTTGGATTTCCGAATATGTATTAGCAGGATATGGCACAGGTGCTATTATGGCGGTGCCTTGTGGGGATGATCGTGACTTTAAATTCGCCCAGCATTTTAATATTCCTATTACCAATATTATTGGTGATGCATATGACGGCACTGCCGCAAATCCAACTAAAGATGGTGTATTATCGAATAGTGATTTTTTAAATGGGATGATTCAAAAAGACGCCATTGCTGTAGTAATTGAAAAATTAGAAGCAATGGGTATTGGGAAAAAGAAAGTCAATTTCCGTATGCGTGATGCTGCATTTAGTAGACAACGTTATTGGGGAGAGCCATTTCCTATACAATGGAAAAATGGCATTGCGTATCCTTTATCAGAAAGCGAGTTGCCTTTATTATTACCAACGGTCGAAAATTACGGGCCTGGTCCAGACGGAGAAGGGCCTCTTGCAAATATCGAAGACTGGAAGGCCAATCATTTTGAAACCAATACCATGCCTGGATTTGCTGGGAGTAGTTGGTATTTTTTAAGGTATATGGATCCGCATAATACCACTGAATTTTGTGATCGCAAAGTGAGTGATTATTGGGGTCAGGTAGACTTATATATTGGAGGAACAGAACACGCCGTTGGACATTTATTGTACAGTAGGATGTGGACCAAGGCTTTGTTCGATTTAGGACATATTGGTTTTGACGAACCATTTAAAAAATTATTGAACCAGGGGATGATTCAAGGAAGTTCCCGTTTTGTATACCGTAAAAGAGGGACACAGGTTTTTGTTTCCGCAGGATTAGCAAAGAACATGGAAGTGGATCAATTGCATGTGGATGTTAATATTGTAGATGGTCAAGTATTGGATACAGAAGCGTTCAAAAAATGGAAACCAGATTATGCCAATGCAACATTTGAATTAGAAGATGGAAGATATATCTGTGGCGTGGAAGTAGAAAAAATGTCTAAGTCAAAATTCAACACAGTGAACCCAGATGTACTTGTTGATAAATATGGTGCAGACACTTTTAGAATGTATGAAATGTTCTTGGGGCCAGTAGAGCAAAGTAAGCCATGGGATACCAAAGGTATAGAAGGCGTGCACCGATTTTTGAAAAAATTATGGAGGTTGTTTTATGACGAGATGAAAGGCCAAATATGGGTAGATGAAAAAGCGACCCCAGCAGAATTAAAAGTGCTGCATAAAACCATTAAAAAAATTGAAGAAGACACCGAGCGACATAGTTACAATACTGCAGTGAGTAGTTTTATGATTTGCATAAACGAATTATTCGATTTGGGTTGTCATAAAAAAGAAGTTTTAGAGCAGGTGCTTGTTTTATTAGCGCCCTATGCACCGCATATTAGCGAAGAACTTTGGTCCTTAATTGGCAACCAAGGGTTAGTGATTGATGCTGCTTTCCCTACATTCGATGCGCAGTATGTCACTGAGACTTCCAAAGAGTATCCTGTAAGTATCAATGGTAAAGTTAGGACCAATATTGCCATAGATTTAGATGCAACAGAAGCCCAGGTGCATGAAATTGTACTAAATAATGCATTAATTCAAAAATGGATAGAAGGAAAACCAATAAAAAAACTCATATTCGTAAAAGGTAAAATGATCAATGTAGTGCTCTAGCATAAAATTAAAATACTATGAAAAAAACAATCTTAGTCTCAGTCGTTTTAAGTATGATCTCTTTTTCTGGGATCGCGCAAATGCCTCAAAGTGGTTTACCGCGTTTTATACGTTGGGTAGACAATAACCAGTTTGTCTTGAACACTAAAAGAGGGGACGATGCGGCACCAAAAAATTACCTGTACAATCTTACTACCAAGCAATACACTATTGCGCCAGCAGATGTGGTTCCAACAGAAAAATCTGTTTTCCTTAAAAAAGGAGATATCTTTTTAAAAGAAAATGGAGCAGAGACGCAGTTAACTTTTGACGTAGCGGAAGAAAAAAATCCAACTTTATCACCTGATGGAAATTATGTTGGCTATACTAAGAACAATAATTTATACACTTTATCCCTTGCAACAAAAAAGGAAGTGGCTATCACCAATGATGGTGCTACTGGTATCTTAAATGGTTATGCTAGCTGGGTATATTTTGAAGAGATCTTTGGTCGTCCAACACAATATCGCGCTTTCTGGTGGAGTCCAGATAGTAAGTATATCTCATTTATGCGTTTTGACGAGCGTAAAGTGCCTATGTTCCCTATTTACAATAGTGAAGGACAGCATGGCTTTGTAGAAGAAACCAGGTATCCAAAAGCGGGTGATCAAAATCCAACAGTAAAAATTGGATGGACTACACCAGATGGTGGAAGCATTACATGGGCTGATTTTAATGAAATGGAAGACCAATATTTTGGATGGCCTATTTGGAATCCAAATAACAATGCGATGTGGTTGAGCTGGATGGATCGTGGTCAAAACAACCTTAAAATTTATGAATTGAATATGACCACAGGTGCCAAAAAACCTGTGTATACAGAATACCAAAAAACATGGATTGATCTAGAAGACAGAAATGGTGGTAGAATTAATTTTATTCCAAACAACAAAGGATACATTGCTCAAGCAGATGTGAGTGGATGGAATCATTTGTATATGTATGATATGGAAGGCAAATTGCAATACCCTATTACCAATGGTAAATTTACAGTATTAGGTATTCGCCAAATTGATGAAAAAAATAAAACCATCTATTTTACAGCAAGAGGTATTGAAAGTAGTGCAAGAATTGATTTATACTCAATTGGATTTGATGGTAAAAATCAGAAAAGATTAACAGTTGGAGATTATAATAATGCACAAGTTTATTTAGCACCTGATGCAAAAAACTTTGTAACCCTGTATAGCAATGTACAAACACCAACTACTTTAGCACTCATCAACGCACAAAAGAAAACGGTAGAAGTTTTAGGTACTGCAGCACCAGCAAATTACGATGCGACTAAATTGGCTAAAACCGAATTGATCCGTATTAAGAGTGCTGATGGTTTATTTGAATTACCAGCATTGGTGACATGGCCTAAAAACATGGATCCAAATAAAAAGTATCCATTATTAGTAAGTATTTATGGAGGTCCAAATGCAGGTACGGTGATGGACAGCTGGTCTTCGAATCCAACGAAAGAAGCTTGGGCACAAGAAGGATTAATTCAGGTGGCATTTGATCACCGTGCGAGTGGACATTTTGGAAAAGAAGGTGTCAACTATATGTACCGTGACTTGGGCCATTGGGAAATGGAAGATTATATGACGATGGCAAAATGGTTTATCGCCAACGGACAAGCAGACCCTACTAAAATTGCAATTACTGGATTTAGTTATGGTGGCTATATGAGTGCTTATGCATTGACATATGGTGCATCTGTATTCACCCATGCAATGGCTGGAGGAAGTGTAACGGCTTGGGAATTATATGATTCACATTATACAGAACGCTTTATGGATACACCAGCAGAAAACCCAGAAGGGTATAAGTCTGGTAATGTAATGACACATCTTAAAAACTTTAAAGGCGTATTGCAATTGGTGCATGGCACAATGGATGACAATGTGCATATGCAAAATTCAATTCAATTATTGAGTGCTTTACAAGATCAAGGCAAACAAGTTGAATTCATGTTATATCCTGGTGGCCGTCATGGTTGGGGTGGTGCAAAAGGCAAACATTTTAATGACTTGAAGAATCAATTTATTTACAAACACTTATTGGAAAAGGCGATGCCTGCTTCAAAATAATTTTAAAAATGTCAAACCCAAACTTGGATAGGCCATTTCAAAATATACCCACACAGGACAAAGAATTTGAGAATACCATTCGTCCTGCTGCCATGGATGCTTTTGCTGGTCAGCCACAGTTGATTGAAAATATTAGCATTTTCATTAAAGCTGCTAAGCTAAGGGGAGAGGCATTAGATCATATTTTATTTCATGGTCCTCCAGGCTTAGGTAAAACCACCTTAAGCAGGATTGTTGCCAATGAAATGGGTGTACAGATTAAAGAAACCTCAGGTCCTGTCATTGAGAAGCCAAGTGACTTGGCTGGCTTATTGACGAGCTTAGAACCGAATGATGTTTTATTTATAGACGAGATTCATCGATTGAGTACTGTAGTAGAGGAGTATTTATATGCTGCCATGGAAGACTACAAGATTGATATCTTAATTGATAGTGGTCCCAATGCAAGATCAGTTCAGATTAATTTAAATCCATTCACTTTGGTTGGTGCCACAACAAGAAGTGGATTATTGACAGCACCCTTGTTGTCTCGCTTTGGTATTAAATCTAGGTTGGAATATTATCCAGCACCAGTTTTGCAAAAAATTATTGAAAGAAGCGCAGGCATCCTAGAAGTGAAAGTAGATTCAAGTGCTGCTGGTGAGATTGCAAGAAGGAGTAGGGGGACACCAAGAATTGCGAATGGTTTATTAAGAAGGGTAAGGGATTTTGCGCAAGTGCTAAACGATGGCATTGTTGATTTAGGAATTACACAGCACGCACTAAAAGCATTGAATGTAGACGAGCATGGCTTAGATGAAATGGACAATCGTATTTTGCTTGCCATTATAGAAAAATTCAAAGGAGGACCTGTTGGGATTACGACCATTGCAACTGCAGTAGGTGAAGAGTCGGGTACCATCGAAGAAGTGTATGAGCCATTCTTAATTCAAGAAGGATTTCTACAAAGAACGCCAAGGGGTAGGGAAGTAACTTATAAAGCCTACGAGCACCTTGGAAAGCATAAAGGACAAGGCTTTGGAGACAATCCAGAATTATTCAGATAGTCAATAAAGTAAACAATAAAGTAAAGAATAAACTTATTGTACTACTAATCTAAATCCATTTCCGTGGATATTGACAATTTCAATGGTACTATCTTCTTTTAGATATTTTCTCAACTTAGCAATGTACACGTCCATGCTTCTTCCATTGAAATAAGTATCACTGCCCCATATTTTTTTCAATGCTTTTTCTCTTGTCAATAAATCATTTTTGTGCTCTGCAAGCATTTTTAATAATTCATTTTCTTTTGGAGAAAGTACTTGAGTGGCATCTTTAACCTTTAGTTCTCTTAATTTTGGATTGAAATGATAAGCACCTAATTCAAATTCTAGATTATCTGTTACTTTATGGTCTTCCTCGTTACGTTTGATAATCGCTTTGATTTTATGCATCAATACATCGCTATCGAATGGCTTAGTGATGTAATCATCTGCGCCAAGTCTGTAACCTTGTAGGATATCTTCTTTTAATGTTTTTGCACTTAAAAAGAACAAAGGCACATCTGGATCAATATCTCTAATTTCTTCTGCCAATGTAAAACCATCCACATTTGGCATCATAACGTCTAATAAACAAAGGTCAAATTTTTCACGTTGAAAAGCACCAAGGCCTAATCTGCCATCTCTTTCAAGGGTAACTTCATAATCATTTAGTTCTAAAAAATTTTTTAAAACTAAACCTAAATTGCTATCGTCTTCACATAAAAGGATCTTATACTTCTTCTTGTCTTCCATATTTAAATGCTTTGTGTAAAGAAACACATTTTATTTTTTAAATTATAAAATGGGATTCCAATCTTTTGTTAAAAATATACCTAATACTTATTAGTTATTTAATGCTTATTAGTGATACAAAGGTCGCATATTCCACAGCTTTGCGGCGCTTTTTCACCAAAATATTTTGCAAGAAATACGCTTCTACATGTCACTAATCTATTGCTTAAATAATCTCTCATTGCTTGAATTCTGTCCTCAAAAGCTAATTTTCTTGCTTGGTATTCGTCTAAATTAAGGGTCATAAATTCTGCAGACGCCCTGTTCCATTTAAATTGTACAATCGGTTGATTTGCTTTTTGCTCTAATGAAATCATGCCATATTGTTGCAGTTGGTTTAATTGTGTTTGTACAAATTCAATATCACGTTGCAATAGTTTTGCAAGTATACCTTCATTGATGTATTGAGGGCTATCTAAAATACCGCCATAGGTCCTTAATAAGGTTTGTAAAACAAAGCCAGTTTCTGGGTATTGTTTTTCAAATAATTGAATGCTAATTCTATTTTCAATGACTTGAACTAATGTAGGCTTGAAAGAACTTGGTGAAAATTTTACATGCCCCTCTTGCTCTATCCATTGCAATGCATTCCTTGCGATGATTTTATCCCATTTAAATTGCAAACAAAATAATTCAAAGTCAAATAAAAACTGTTGTTGTTCACCCATGCCAACTGGCAATTGAACAAAATCAGCTAAATCTTGAAACACATTTTTAATCACCGGAATTGGAGGTATCTTTTTTTCCTGTAACTGATTCCAGTAGTCTAGGTCATTTTGTTGGTAGAGTAAAATTGCTTTTGCAGCCAATCCATCTCTACCTGCTCTACCTGCTTCCTGATAATATTGTTCTATGCTACCGGGGATATCAAAGTGGATGACTGCACGCACATTGGTTTTATTAATGCCCATTCCAAATGCACTGGTAGATACAATTATCTGAGTCTTGTCTTGCATCCAATCCTCCTGCACCTTTTTGCGTTCATACAATTCCATACCTGCATGGTATCCCGAAACATTAAAACCATAACTAGTCAACATGCTTGCTAGTTGTGCTACATTGTTTCTGGTATTGCAATAAATAATCACAGAACCTACCATTTCCTTTAGTAAATTCTTTAAGACAAATAGTTTAACGGTTTCTTTTTTTACTTGATAGCTTAAATTAGGTCTCAAAAATTGGTCAGTGATAACATTGGCATCTTGTATACCTAATTGCACTAACATGTCCTTTTGCACCAATGGTATAGCTGACGCTGTCATTGCTAAAATAGGAATCTTAGGAAAGGTTTTTTTTATAAAATCCAATTTGCGATAACTTGGTCTAAAATCATAACCCCATTGTGAAATGCAATGCGCTTCATCAATAGCAAACAATTGAATGGGCAGTCCGCTTAGTAAAGTTTGAAAATGTTTTTGTGCTAATTTTTCTGGAGAACAATAAATAAATTGGTATTTTTTTGCTTCAATCTCTTTAAAAACAATTGACTCCTCCTGCGCACTTAATTGGCTTCCTAATAAAACGGCTTTTAAATTTTTTGAGACTAAGTCTTTCACTTGGTCCTGCATGAGTGCAATCAATGGGCTAATCACAATACAGATGCCTCTTTGGTAGATGGTGGGCACTTGAAAACAAATAGACTTGCCCGCGCCAGTTGGCAGTAATGCAAGCGTATCTTTTCCAGCAAGAATGGATTCAATCACAGCTAATTGCTGTGGCCTAAAACTATCATAGTTCCAATGCTTTTTTAATATATGATCTAAGGCTTCCAATCTAACAATGTATTGAGTCTATCAATGTATTGAATTTTTTAATTTAATTTCTTCTTAAATAACCTTAGTGAATTCAAGGCCAAGACCACATCACTTAGTGCCATAATCATGGCGCCATAGGTTGGCCCCCAAGTGCCTAGAAATCCTAATGCGGCCACAGGGATCGCAATGATATTATAGGAGAATGCCCACCCTAAATTTTCTTTAATGGTTTGGTATGTTTTTCTTCCTAAGACTAATGACATTGGAAGGTTTTTTAACCCACTATTCATTAACACCACTTGTGCACTTTGAATAGCAATATGCGAAGCATTACTTAAAGAAATACCAATAGTGGCTTTTGCCAAAGCAGGTGCATCATTGATACCATCGCCTACCATTGCAGTAGGGGCAATTTTAATTAGAGCATCTAGTGTAGCTAATTTTTCTGAAGGACTTTGTTCTGCAATAATTTTCTGAATACCTAATGCCTTGCCTACTTGTTGGCATTTTATTGCCCTGTCTCCACTCAATAAGATAGTGGAGATGCCTTGACGGTGTAATTGATCCACTACCTCTTTTGCTTCTGTTCTAATTTGATCTGCTACATCAATCCAACCAATGAATTGATTGTTTTTTTGTATATAGATATTATGTCCATCTTCAATCGATTTATCTTCTAATGTTTTAAAAGAGCCTGCCCAATAGGTATTGCCTTCTTTATCTGTAGCTTGAATACCCATCCCTTTCACTTCTTCTATTGTAGCCCATGAAATACCTTCTTTGGTTGTCCATGTTGTTTTAATACAATTTGCAATAGGGTGATTAGAATATTTTTCTAAAGAGTAAGCGAGTATTTTAAATGCAGCCTCTGAAATTGGAGCTTGCTCATTTTTTACAATATGAAAACCACTTAGCTCAAATTGACCAGTGGTTAAGGTGCCTGTTTTATCAAAAACAACTTGCTTGATATCTTTAAATGTTTCTAAACTTTTTGCATTCTTAAATAAGACCCCATTTCGGGCACCTCTACCAAGTCCTACAGCTATTGCAGCAGGTGTTGCCAATCCCATGGCACATGGACAAGAAATCACCAGTACAGCGATGGATCTCAACATGCTTTCACTAAATCCTATATTGGTGAAAAAGTAATTGCCCAATAAGGTAAGCAAAGCAATACCAAGCACCAAGGGTACAAAAATGGCACTAATTTTATCTGCTAAAATTTGCACAGGTGGTTTTTCACCTTGTGCTGCTTTGACCATTTTTAAAATATTTGCCAACACCGTTTGATCACCCACAGCAGTTACATAGGCTTTAATAGTTCCATTTTCGATCGTACTACCTCCTAATAAAATATCCTTCATGGTACGATGTACAGGTATACTTTCTCCAGTGACAATCGCTTCATTCACTTCTGCTTCCCCAGATAAAATTTTACAATCCATCGGAACAGTTTCCCCTGAATTGATTAGTAAAATATCGCCCACTTTTAAACTGTCTGCACTGACGTTAAAAATAATTTCTTTATGATGTTCATCAAAGACAATCATATTGGCCATTACTTTTTGTGCTTTTACTAAATCTTTTAAAGCCCTTTGGGTAGATGCAATAGAAGCGTCTTCTAAATAATTACCAAAAAATACAAAAGTTAAAATCGTAGCCGTTGTTTCGTAATAAGCAAACTGTGCACCTTGTCCAATGATGGTGCCGTATAAACTATAACCAAAGGATGCCATCGCACCAATGGAGACTAGTACATTCATATTTGGAATGCCATGCAGTAAACTATTGAATGCACTCTTTCCAAAGTAGTTCATGCCTACAACAAAAACAGGTATTGTCAATGTCAATTGCACATAAGGATTCATTAACCAATGAATATGCAGGCCCGGTACCATATGCAAAAGGAGTGGAATGGTAAAAATTAGAGAGAAGAAGGCACGTTCTTTATTGTTGTCTAACCATTTTTTACTTGCTGCTTCTGTGTCTTGCCCCCTCACTTTATAACCTAGTCCTTGAATCCCTTTAATTAAACTGGTTTTTTGATCAGCATCTGCCAATTCAAACTGCACTTCTCCTTCCATGAAGTTGACTTTTGGTTCATGGATGCCTTGACTACTTAGGTATTTGTGAATGGATAACGCACAATTGGTACAGCTCATTCCATCTACCTTCCATTGAATATTTTCCATGATAATCTATTTATGACATAAAGGTACGAAACCATTTTAGGATTGTATTTGAAGCTTTATATTTGCAATATGGACTTAATCTACACCCTTGATCAGACCAATGAAATTGCCAATCAACTTGTGCAGCAATACGCATCAAATACTGTCTGGGTCTTTCAAGCACCGATGGGTGCTGGTAAGACAACCCTGATTGCCGCAATTGGCAAGGCAATGGGTATTCAAGAAGCCATGTCTAGTCCTACATTTTCCATCATGAACGAATATGAAGTGCAGGGTAAACTAATTTACCACATGGATTGGTATCGTTTAGAAAATGAGGCAGAGGCAAGGCAGGCTGGGGTAGAAGCTGCATTGGAAGAATCGGATATGTCCTTGGTGGAATGGCCAGAAAAAGCACCTAATATGGTGCCTGATAACGCAGTATGGATACATATTGAAATACTTGACCCAAACCGACGAAGAATTTATACCAACCATTAAACGAACTCCTTGGAATAGGCCTTTTCCTATTCTAGGATCTCTGGTATTTTTGTATCTTCATAAAAATATTTCTTATGAGTGTAACCAAGCCACAAATTCATCCTTCATTTTCCTATGAAACTCAGGAAGAGGTATTGGACATTCCTCATAACGCAAAACCATTGTTGATTGGTATCCCAAAGGAAACTGCTTTCCAAGAAAACAGGGTTGGTTTAATTCCAGAGGCTGTTGGCGTTTTGGTAGCCAATGGGCATCAAGTATTAGTTGAATCTGGAGCAGGAAAAGGAAGTCGTTATACAGATAAAGATTATGCAGACGCAGGCGCAGAAATTGCTTTTGAAAAAGCAGCAGTGTATCAATGTCCAATTTTAATTAAGACTGCACCACCTGTTGCATCTGATTTGCCTTTCTTGCAGATGCATCAAACAATTATATCTCCATTACATTTATCTGCAATTGATCAAGAAGTTTTGGTTGCGATGATGGCGAAAAAAATTACAGCTTTATCGATTGAAAATATCAAGGATGAAAATCAAAACTATCCAATCTTAAGAAGCATGAATGAGATTGTGGGTAGTGCAGTAATGTTGATTGCTGGACAGTACCTTAGTAATTTTAATTCAGGTAAGGGTGTTTTGTTGGGCGGCATTAGTGGGGTACCTCCAACTAAAGTTGTTGTTATTGGTGCAGACATTACTGGAGAATTTGCTGTCCGCAATGCACTTGCATTGGGCGCAAGCGTTAAAGTATTTGACAACAATGTTTCAAGACTACAAAGACTACAAAATAATTTAGGGCAACGTGTTTGGACTTCGGTGATTGAGCCTAATATATTGGCAAAACAACTTAAAACCTGTGAAGTAGCAATTGGCGCATTGAGAAATGAAATTGGAAGAGCACCCATTGTTGTGACAGAGGAAATGGTGATGAACATGCGACCAGGTAGTATCATCATTGATGTTGCAGTGGATAGGGGTGGATGTTTTGAGACGACTGAATTAACCAATCATGAAAATCCGATTGTTATCAAGCATGATGTGATTCATTATGGTGTACCAAATATTCCAAGCGGTTTTGCTAGAACTGCAAGCCAAGCAATAAGCAATGTCTTAATGCATTTAATGATGGAAGTTGGAGATCAAGGTGGATTAGAGGAACTTATTTGGCATCAACTACATCTTCGTGAAGGTGTCTATTTGTATAAGGGCTCATTGACTGATTTTTATATAAGTCAAAAATGCAATTTAAAATATACCGATTTAAATTTATTGATTGCAAGTAGGAGCTAATTCAGCCACTTATTTTTTAAAATCCGATAGGGATAGTTGTTGACTACAAAATTGATATTCTTGCGGGTCATTACTGGCTACAATAATTAATTTATGCATTGCATGAGCTTGCATTAATTGATGGTATGTTTGAATACCTTCTTGGTCCAGATTACTACATGGCTCATCCAATAATAAGATTGGGGCTTGATCAAAAATGGCCAATGCCAATTTTAATCTTTGTTTCATACCACTACTAAAATTTCTAATCTGTTTGTTTGCAGCATTGCCAAGGCCAATTTTTTCTAAAAGTTCAACTGGTTGCAATCCATTTTGAAGGGGCTTGAATTGTTGATGAAAAGCGATTTGTTCTAATGCAGTGAACTCTTCTACCAGTTCTAAATAAGGGGCAGCGATACTGATATATTGAAAAATATTTGCACTGTCAATGGCTTCGCCACTTTTACTTGTCCAATGAATGGCTCCTTTAGTAAGTCCAATATATCCTGCAATGACTTGCAATAAAGTACTTTTACCAGATCCATTATTGCCAATCAATGCATAATGCTGACCAGTGGTAAAACTGAAATCAAGATTGGAGAAAATCCATTCTGTGTTGAACCTTTTGGATGCAGCGGTAACTTGAATTTGCATATTATTCATCTTCTAGTGCACCTTTCACAAAACGTTTGATGATGCCTCTTCCACTATCTCTAATGAAAGTAACAATTTCATCGCGCTCATCGGTTGCCGGCAATTCTTCCTCAATAAAAGCAAGTGCCTGTGTGGTGTTCATACCCTTATTAAAAATATAGCGGTAGATATCTAAAATATGATTGATCTTTTCTAAATCGAATCCTCTTCTTTTTAATCCAACACTGTTCACACCTCCATAACTCAATGGATTTCTAACAGCTTTAATATAAGGAGGCACATCCTTACTTACCAAGCTACCTCCTGCGATATAAGAATGTTGTCCAATATGTACAAATTGATGTACAGCACTTACGCCAGCGATCCATGCATAGTCTCCTAATGTAACGTGACCTGCCACTTGCACACTATTGCTTAAAATACAATGGTTACCAATGATACAGTCGTGCGCAATATGACTATATGCCATAATCAAGCAATGGCTTCCCACTTTAGTAACCCAACGATCAGATGTACCTCTGTTAATTGTTACAAACTCTCTGATAGTCGTATGGTCACCAATTTCTACTGTCGTTTTTTCACCATTAAATTTTAAATCCTGTGGATCAGCGCCAATCACTGCGCCAGGAAAGATGCGACAATTTTTCCCAATTGTTGTACCATTCATGATGGTGACATTACTTCCAATCCATGTACCTTCTCCAATGGTTACGTCACTATGAATCACAGTGAA
>JACCDP010263393.1_pt1 | contig 14021 bp, 9 predicted proteins | sample 7445841 | NCBI WGS metagenome assembly JACCDP01 (sample SAMN15323441, study PRJNA562643) | freshwater metagenome | isolation source: river surface water | place: USA:Blue River Watershed | collected 2017-08-17
AAAAGGATTTTCTTGTCGTTTAGGAGCATATGCTCCTAATAGACCTTGTGATAATGGTAATGATTTTACTGGAACTTGTGAAACAGATGACGATTCTTTTACTGAAAGTTTTGCGGATGGAGCTAACAGGTGTTATTATAAATCTGCTCTTCATGCCAAAGATACTTACTGTATTCCAGGAACATATGATGTGTATTATTATCCTGGAGGGGCTCATTATGATAAAGTATGGTGTCAGTATTATGATTATAATATAGCAAATCAAAATGCATGTGCTGAAGGTGTAGGAAATATCAATGCTTTGCCTGTGGATTCTAATGGAAATATAAACAAAGATAAACTTAGTTTTTCAAAATGTTTATTACTTTACGATAATCACACTGGAACAAAGGGTGGCGATCCTATAACCTCTCAAGCTTCTATTGTAGCTCAAGGTCTTGCTACAGATAAAGGGATAAATGTTTCAAAAACACCAGCATCGTGGTCACCTTGGTCTTTTGAAACAATGAATAGTGACAATCAAATATACTATGATTATTGTAGTCAAAATGATACCATAAATAATAAACCATTTTATAGCCAAAATGAAAATTGTAACACATGGAGAAATATAAATACTAATGATGCCAAAGAAAGAAAAATTAAAGACATGTATTGTTCATCAAATCCATCTGATTCTACTTGTGCTGGGTTCTGTATTCCTGGAAGTTCTCCTGGAATGGATTCTGGTTATACTCCAGTATGTTATGATGTCATGTTAAATTTTTGTCAAGGTGATAATATGAACGATTCTACTTGTCTTAGTTGGCTTAGTCAAAATAGTGTTTTCCAAGATGATTACCTTTATAAATACTGTAACGATTTAATAAACAAAGGATATGACATAAGTGATGAAAAGTTATCAAACATATGTGGTTGTTTTATGTCAGATGACTATTATAATAATTATTTTAGTTCCCTCAATCAATATCTCAATATTCCTAATTATTTACCTTATAGACCTGAATGTTATTTTTCTCCTTGTAGTGCTAAAAGTATAAAAACAAAAACTCAAAAACAAACTCCTGTCAAGTGTTCAAATATTGCTGAATGTGTTCAGGTAGATAGTGTAAATATTAATGGTATCATTGAAGGTGGAAATATAGACATCTCTGAAATTAATATTTGTAATATTACTAGAAAATGTAACCCAGAAGGAGCTGCTTGTGATGATACAGCTCCTTGTTGTTCTGGCCTAGACTGTTCTAAAGGATCTTGCATAACTCCTATCATACCTTGTAAGAAACAAAATGAATCTTGTGATATAAGCAATTTGTGCTGCACTGGCTTAAATTGTATAAGTGGATCTTGTCAAATTCCTGCTATACCTTGTAGGAAACAGAATGAGTCTTGTGATCCTAACAATTTGTGCTGCACTGGCTTAAATTGTATAAATGGATCTTGTCTAATTCCTGCTTGTAGGAAACAGAATGAATCTTGTGATCCTAATAATTTGTGTTGTTCTGGGTTAGACTGTTCTAATGGATCTTGTATAACTCCTATAACACCTTGTAAGAAAGAGGATGAGTCTTGTGACCCTAATAATCTGTGTTGTTCTGGGTTGGACTGTATAGATAATAAATGTAGTAAAAAGAGTATTGGTAGTAATATTGGAAAAATTATATTTTTTATTTTATTAGCAATAGTTGTATTATTTGGTTTAATATTTTTTTTGAAAAAAAAATAAATAAATAATGTTGCTAGTTATTTTAAAATGGGAAACGGTCCTACAACAAATATTATAAATGAAGCAACAAGTGTTGTTAATAATATAATTACATCTGTAGTTTCTACAACTGACCAAAGTGCAGTTACGACGATAAGATCAAATCAAGTCAATAGACTAACAATGAGAGGATATTTTGATATATCCTGTTCAGGTGGTGTTAATATATGTCTAAGTAATTCTACTGATATTTCATCTCAAATGGTAACTAACTTTAAAAGTCAGGCTGTGACACAAATTAAAACTCAACTACTAACCGATATTACAAATCAGAATTCTCAATTGATGAAGATAGTGAATGGATTTTTATCAATCCTAGATGCGAAAGGAAAAGATACGAATGAAACAAATGTTAGAAATATGATATCAAATTATGTAAATAATAGTATTACTCTTTCAACTATTCAAACTGCTGTTCAGTCAATAACTAGTCTTCAAGAGAATGATTTAATTATGGAGGGTTATTATAATATAACTGGTGATCAATGTAATTTTGTTCTAACAAATGAAATGCAGGCTAATTCTCTTATGAATGCTGTAGCATCAAGTATAGTTAATAATTTTGTTAGTAATAACATTGTTAATAAAGTTACTAATAGAGCATCTCAAACAATGGATGTAAAAAATGAAGGAGTTGAATCAGCTTTATACGGTGCGGCTGCTTTAGCAATTGCTTGCGGTGTTTTCTATGTCCTCCAAGGAATAGGAACAAGAATTGCTGCTAAAGGAGGTGGAGGAAAAGGAGGAGAAGGGGGAGGTGGAGGCGGTGGAGGATCATTTAATAAGATATTGACAATTGTGTTTGTAGTCGTTATTATAGGTATAATAGGTTTATGGTTATATAATCAATACTCTAAAAAGAACTGGCCATTTACTCCTGATTCTTACTATGGATGTAAAGTAGGAACATTTATTGATCCAGCAACAGGTGCTAAATCTGTTGTAAATGTTGATGGTTGTGCACAATATTCTAAGAAAGATAACAGAGGTATTTATAAATCACTTCAAGAATGTTTAGATAAACAGACTGATCCTAGTAATGGAACTTGTGGTCAATTTTGGGGTTGTAAATATAACGCTGATAAAACATTGGCAAATACTTGTGAAGAATATCCTAGTGCTTATTATACAATAAACTGGAATGATAATACAAAGACGCAAGTAGATGCTACTTATACAAATGCAAAAGATTGTAATTCATTTCAATGTCCTTCAAAGTGGACTTGTGCTACTGATCCTAATGGTTTTGCAGTAGTAGGACAATGTAGACAAGTTACTGATCCTTTTGAAATAGCACAAATTTGTTTAGCATATAATCCTAACTCATCACAGTGTGTAAATTATATTAACTATATGCCTCAAAATCAACCAGATCCTGTTTGTGGAGATAACTCAGGAGCAAATATTAATGTTAAAGTTCCACTCTTTGATACACAACAAGAGTGTGAGAATGATACAACAAGATGTGCTACTACTTGGGCATGCACCAATCCTGGTGCCAAAGATAATGCATGCTCTCAAAGTGCTTGTCCTCTTCCTTGTGATCCTAATAATCCAAATTGTGTTATAGGGTTATTTGCTGATAAATCGAGTTGTATAAATAGTTGTAATCCTAGTGGCATGTTAGAAGTTTCTAGTGGAGGTGCTCCTTGTTTTAGACGAAATTAAATCGATAATTGATTATTTTTGTGATTATTAATTAATAATTTGTATTAAAATACAAAAAATCTTTATTAATAATCAAAAATGAGTTCTAGTTGTAAAATCTCAAACAAAGACCTTCATCGAGAGATGTTTAGGTATCTCTCTACCACTTCAGCAAAACCTTCTCTAGCAAGAGTAACCGCTCATGTTATGGATTCAATAGGATGCGACGAAGATGACCCAAATTATAAAGAATTCAAAGACAAGATAAAGTCTTTTTATAAATACGATTTTGGAGCAGACTCTATCGACGAAATAAAAGAACAACAACTTGTAAACACTATAAAAAATATATACGGTGAAAAACCAAATAAGTCTGAAGTAGTAGCTGCTATTAAAAAGTCGTATTACAATGACTTTGATGAAGAAAGCATCTCTCAATTTTATGACATGTATTTTCCTCGTTCAGCTCCTGCTGGAGGAGTTCGTGTAATGCCTATAACCATTCCTTCACCTCCTGTATCTCCAAGAGCTAGAGTAGAGATTGACGAAGACTCTATTATTTTGATTGAGAATGCAATCAAGAAGAGATCTGCTACTGGTTTAGATTTTGTTACAACTGATGAAATTAAACAATACTTGATTATGAAAGAGGTTCCTTATAGTCTTACCAAACAATATACAAAAGAAGAGTTGATAAATAAAATCGTTAAGTTCAAAGAAGGAACATTATCACCAAGAAGTCTTCGTGTTCAATCATCAAGAACTGCTGGAGATGATGTAAAGGATTTTGATGTCTGTAATACAAATAAATATACAAAAGATCAGATTATGGAATACATGAAAAATATGGGTATAAAATTGCCTCTTAAATATTACACAAAGCAAAAGCTTTGTCAAATATTACAAGATAACATTGGCAAACAACCTGCTAAAAAGACTAGACCAATTATCATAGAAGAGGAGGAAGAAGAAATTGTAATAAAACCCAAAAAGAAAGTAGTAGAGAGAAAATACGAAGAAGAGGAAGAAATTGTTATTCCTAGAAAAAGAAAAATCTCAATTGACGAGTTAGAAGAGTTGGAAGAAGAAGCTCCTGAGATACCTTGTGGTGATTATGAAAATTATTCTGGAGAGGACGAGTTTTTTGCTTGTCCAGAAGATCAAAGATGTGACGTAGATAGAAAGAAATGTTTGCCAAAAGATTACAAGTTGGAAGAAGAATTTAAGAATAGATACAAGGCTGTAACATTGGATAAGAATGGAACTCCTGTTAAATTTATTGGTTCTCCTTCTAAACTAAAGTCTTTGAAACAAAGATTTTCTGACTTGAAAAATCAAAAACAGGAAAGAAGAAAGAAAGAAGAACAAGAAGAAGAGCAAAGAAAGTTTAGAAAGGAGCAAGAAAGACTTCTTGAATTGGAAAGAAAAGAACAAGAAAGACTTGCTGAAATAGAGAGAAAAGCAAAAGAAGAAGAGATGAGAAAGTTTAAAAAAGAACAAGAAAGACTTGCTGAACAAGAGAGAATTAGAATTCAAGAAGAACAAGAAAGACTTAGAGAAGAACAAGAAAGACTTAGAGAAGAACAACTTAGATTAGAAGAAGATCAACTTAAGAAAAAGAGATATGAGGAACAAATGAGAATTCAAGAAGAACAAGAAAGATTGAAAAAAGAGCAAGAAAGAATCAGACAAGAGCAAGTTGAGTTAGAGAGACAAAGACGTTCTGAAGAGAAGAGACAACAAGCACAAAAACTTCGTGAAGAACAAGAACAAGAGATGAGAAGAGCTGAACAAGAAAGGAAAGCTAAAGAGGAAGAAGAAAAGAAATCTAGAAGAATTGATGAAGAAGAATCATATGATTATCTTTATAATAGTGGTAATTTAACAGAAGAAATTCCTAGTGATGATATTGAGTCATTGATTGCTGATTTAGAAGCTAGCAATGTTCAGCAAAGAACTTTCAAAGATATCAGAGAAGAGATTCAAAGAGAATTGAGAGGAGAACCTTCTGTTGTTACTGAAGTTCCTATACCTGTTATACCTGCTGTTCCTTCTAAACCTGCTGTTGTTCCTTCTAAACCTTCTAAACTTATTCCTAGAAAGATACCAATTCCTAGTAAAAAGGTTGAAGAAGTAAAAGAAGAAGTAATTGAAGAAGAAGAAGACATCGAAGTAGAAGAACCTGTTCAAGCTGATATTGAAGAAGTCCATGAAGTAGATTTTTCAGAGGTAAGACAAAGATTAAAAAACATAATGCTAGATCCTTCTGTATCTCGTGTTTTAGGAGGACAAGATTTCTTATCTATTCCTAAGAAGATTTCTTACTGTGTTGGATTGAGTTCTTAAAAAAATATTATAAGATTGTAATAAAATTTACTAATAAACTTTATTACAAAAATTAGATCTTAGTTTCTTTGTCCTTTATTATAACAATGGTAGCGTTACATATTTTACTTTCTTCTGGATAAACTTTTTTATATTTCTTGTCGAATAGTTTGAACAGACACATTAGTATAGTTAATAAATATCTATTCATTTAAACTTGCCAAATATTCATCAATTTTTCCTCTTACATCATCTGTATTCAAATGAACTTTCAAACATTCTATTTCGTGCTCTGTAAGAGTATCATAAGAAATTCCATTAAATCTGACATCTTTCCATACTTCTCTTCCATATTCAAATAGTTCATTTCTTTTACATTGTTCTCTTGGATTATCATAATCTATACTCATAATTTCTTCTCCTCTTTTCTGAGACAAATAATAATCCGCAGGATTTTGTTTAATGTATTCGCTAATAATCTCGTCCATTTGTTGCCAGTATATCTTACGTTCTTCTGGCATTTTTGAATGTCTGAAACTATCATTAGGAGCATCATATACTGAACTTTGCGTTATTATTTTGAAATAATTTTCGTAATAGGCATCATCATATTCTTCCAAATTAATGAGTTGGTTATCATCATTTGTAAGAGTAGACTCGCTTATATCTGTGGTTTCCATTTTTACATTTTAAAATTAACTCTTTAATCACATTTATTTAATGATAAAAAAAAGTTTACAATAAATGAGACTTTTATTTATATGCACCCATCCCTCTCAAACCACTGGTTATAGCAGAGTCGTTTATAACATTGCCAAACAACTTGAAAAATATCCGCAAATCAAATGCACCATCTTTGGAATACAGAACTTTACATCTGTAAATAAAAACTATAGATCAAATCTACCAAAAAATGTCTCTGTCTGGGACGTATATCAAGAAGACAAAGAAGATTTTGGATTCGGAACTCAATCCTTGGCACAATTCATTCTTATAAACGATCCTGATGTAATTATGATTTACAATGATGCCGAAGTTATCAAAAAATATATATTGAATATAACTCTTGTAGGTGCTAATCCTCAATTTTCATCAATGATTAAAAAACCAATAAAGATTGTTGCCTATCTAGATCAAGTCCACAAAAATCAAAACCCCAATACCTTGAAATATATTGCTGATAATGCTAATCACGTTTTTTGTTTCACTGAAAAATGGAAACACAATTATCTAAGATTTTTGAATAATTATATACAATATAATATGAAAACTTCCGTAGTAAGACACGGAATCGACGTTGTCAAAATGCCAAAATCAATCAAAGAATATAAACAAGAACTAAAACTACCTCAGGATAGCTTCATATTTCTAAATCTTAATCGCTATGCTGTTAAAAAACGCCTAGATATATCCATCATAGCCTTTGTAAAATTCTTAAAACAAACAAAAGCAACAAATGCTTATCTTGTATTTCCATCCATATCAGAAGAATCAGTAATTAATAAATTAAAAACGATCTATAGTTACGAGTTATTTAACCATAACTTGTCAGAATTTCAATCTAACTTGATTGTAAAAAATGAGATTCTTAGTGATGAAGATATCAATAAATATTATTATGTTTCTGATGTAGGTCTTAATAGTTGTGATGGAGAAGGTTTCGGTCTTTGTAATTATGAACATGCATCTTTTGGACGACCACAAATTGTGAGTAAAGTTGGTGGTCTTGTTGATTTCTTTTCTGATTCGAACTCTCTAATGTGTGAACCAAAATATACATCATATTCAACTGAAAATGAGTATGGAGAAGTAATAAGTTCAGACGATATGGCAGAATGTATGAGTAAGTATTTTCTTCAAAAGCCATTGTATAATAAACACTCTGACTTAGTGAAGCAAATACCTAAAATATATAAATGGGAAACAGAAGTAGAAAATATGATGAATGTCTTGTTAAAATTATAACTCAACTGTATCCATATCTTCATTATCTACTACCTTACTTGTATCACTTACCTTTCCAAATACCTTCTTTACACTCTTACCCATAACTTTGCTAATAACTGTTCTTGTCGGTCTTTCTTTTACAACAAGAGGAATATCCATACAAATATTCTTGATATCTTGAGGAGTAGCTATTCTAAAAGGTTTTCTTTTTATGATACGACCTTCTGCAGGATTAACAATAGGTTTAATTTTCAATTTTTCCTTATCTTTATTTATAGAATGAGAAATCGGTTTGTAAATATCATAAGGAGTTATATGTAAATTACATTTAGAATTGTCGTAATTTGTCATTAGTTTTACATATCCTGTTCCAATTTTTGCTGTTTTTCCGAGCATTAATTGTCCAGTTACGCCTTCTAGTTTGTCAACTTCTCCAATCATTGCTGCTTTTATAATATTTTTCATTGGTTCTTCGAATGATATTTTCGCCAAGACACTTCCAGACTTAATACCGTGTCTATTAGCAGCCTTGACCTTTCCTGAAAAAGTCATACAATTAACTAATTGTTCCAAATGTCTTCTAGCACACCCAACAATAGTAACAAACTCCTCTATCAAAAAAGTTCTAGCTGCTTCTATACCAAGAACCTCCTCTATTTCTTTCAACTTTGAAGTCTTTGTTCTTGTATGATCCACAAGAGGATGATTCAACATCTCTCTAAAGTTACTTCCTCTTGTGTTTACTACCCAAGTTTTCTTTCCATTTACTGTGGGAACACCGGGAGGTTGATCATAAATACATTCGCTGACACCTACGATTCCAGATACAGTATAAAATAGTAAGTCATCGAGAATAATATCTCTTATGTAATAGTATTCTTTATTCTCTTCTGTGATGTAACTTTTTGTATATAATTCAGAATCTTCATTTTTATATTTTTTGCTCTCAATTGTCTTTAACGAATCAAGATCTGGAACATTTACATATGTAATAATGATACCAGTATTTTCATCAGATGCTACAGAGTATAATTCGGTATCTAGAAATGAAGTTATGATATCAGCCACGTCACTCAATGTTTTCTTAAGCTGATACAGTTTTGTCTTGTCAACTTCAAACCAAATTGCCCAATTACAAGCAGTATAATCTTCAGATACCATTAGACTGTAATAATCGTGCCAATCTTCCCAATCTTGTTTAGAAATATTTTTATTTTCTCTCTCTTTGTCCAGATCTGTTACTTTAACAATTTTTTTATATTTCAAAATATCGTTTATAATAACATGATCGATATTTTCTTTACAAATATTTCTGAGTTTAACCACATCCGTGTGATCCTCATCTTTGAAATATACTCTCATACCACACATCTTGGCAGTTGATGTGACATTAAGAAGTTCTTCCATTCTTGGTACACCTGTTGTCACGTTACTCTTAGCAATACCAGAAGAGTGAAAACTGTTCAACACAAGCTGTGTCATTGGTTCACCAATGGATGTGGCACTTAAAGCACCAACCATTGAACCAGCAGCAATTTTTGTGGTCAAATACTTGTGTTCAATCTGTCTTTTCAGTTCAGGAATACAAGAAGGATATATCTCAATCTTTGTGAGGTGATTCTTAAGAACGTTTTGAGCATTTTGTTGGTTACATTCGGCAATATCTTGAGGAATTAGAGGGTTCTGTTTGATGATACTGAGGATATCGTTGAGTTCTTCAGATGTGAGTTTTCTTTTCATAGACATTTTGTTGTGATTAAAAAGGTAAGTCACAAACACATTTTTAATCATTAAAAAAATCAATTAATTACATTTTAATAATATTATTCTTGATTGTTCTATGGACAAACTTATAATGATGGTAAAAATAAAAGTCATCAAACATTTTATGAGCAATAACAAAGATGATGATAAACATTACAAGATCTTTTGGATGAATTAACTTATCATACATGAAAAAGTAGTAAAACACAGCAATTGCTGCTGCTAAGAATACATACCGACGCCATTTTACTTCTGTTCTTAATTCTTCCTGTATATTGAATACATTGTTTTTTAATTTATTTTTTTTGTCTTCTTTGGAAGGTTTGTAATGGTGATAAATTTTAGAATTACCTTCTTTACACAAAGAAAGATCTTTTGTTTTTGGTCCATCTGGACAGAGTAAATCTTTTCTTTCAACCGACATAACAAACAAAATTATTTTTATTAATGAAAAATATGCTATAAAAATATAGAGATAATTTACTATTTTCTGAAACATATTTAATAGAGAGTAAATTAAATACACTTGGATGTCTTTATAATATTTTTTTTAAAGACTTTTCCATCAAGTCTAATCCTATTTCAAATCTGTGAGAAGTTGTATCATAGTTTCCATAAAATACATTCAATGTATCATTTATAATTAATATAGATGACACAAACTGAATATTTATGTGATGAATAATTGTAGAATATTCAATAAATCTTAAACTCTGTTTATCGATCATAAATTCATCTGATATTGCTTTTATTTTGTAATCCTTTGACAAAATAACAAACAAATGAGTGTAATAACCTTTTCTTCTAATATGAGATATGCATAAATAAACATTTTCATTAAACATCTTACTGTAATATTCTAATACATTACTTCCACCTCTTATGTGAGATGGAAGATTTTTATTAGGATTATGTTCACAAATTAAATCAATGTGCCCTGTTTCAATATTACATTCGTATACTTTTACAGGATTTATACTGTAAATTAGATATAATTTTTCATCTTTTACTATAGGCATCCAGTTTTTTTGATGACAAGTTTTATTCAGGCTAGGTTCTATCAAAATAATATCTTCAAATTCTAAAATATTACTTTCTAACTTGTCGATATTAAATCTTAGCAAACACATCTGACAATAATTATTATGATTCACACATGTATTTGCTAACAAGTATAACTTATTTTTTATCAGTAAAGCTCTCGCATCATCATATCCAGCCATTCTGTATTTTTTAAAGCTAGTTTGTTTTTTGAATTTTTCAATATCTTTTACATCTGGAACTTTAACATCTATAACCTTATTATCTTCTGTGCTGATTGCGATATGAGACTTGCGAACTTTTCCTAAAATTTGCATGATCCGGATTGGTAATGAATAAAATTTTCCGTAGTGAATTCGATGAGTTGTATACATCTTATTATTGTAAATAAAACCACTTGGATTGTAATAGTTATAATGTTTAGGGACATCTAGATGTTTAACTACATCAAAATATGTGGTATTTTTTACTGGAAAGATATACTTTATACTTTTTAGATACATTATAAAATATGCAGATATAGAAAGAATTATGATGCTAATCAGTAAGATTATATTTTTCATATTTGGTTGTAAGATAAATCGTTATCTTAAATATAATTAAAATTCTTTTTAAGAGAAATGATTATTCTTATAAACAAATGACCGAAGCAAAGGACTATGAAGATATCATTCAAGAACGTATACAAATTACAGAATATTTCAAGACAGTTATAAATAAACTTTCTTCAAAAAAGTTGAAAGATAAAATGAAAACGATGAGAGAGTTTTTTGACTATGTTTGTAAATTTGGAACAGATAGTGTTCAAGGAACGGCAGGATTAATCTCTACAAAAGATATCAAAGATCCTAAAAACATTGTATTCAAAGTTTCTAACTGTATAGATTTTTCTATTGAACACGAATCAAATGTCCTTGATAAACTTAATGAAATATCCAAATATTGCCCTCATTTTATGTTCAAGTATGCAGAAATCAATCTTCCCATCTCTGGATCATTCTTTACATCTCCTGACAAAAAAAATGGCATTCTAAAAGACAGTTCTACTTTATCAATGACTCCAGTCTTGTTTACAGAATATCTCTCAAAATATACGTTTTATCACGCAATTAAATCCTATGACAAGAATGTAATATGTTCTCAACTTTTACAAATATTCGCTGCTCTTAGATTTGCTCAAGAAAAAACAAAACTGACTCATTATGATCTTCATATGGACAATATATTGATGAGATTTTGTGATACAAATGACTTGAATCTCTATTTATTTTCTGAAAATGAACAAGATTGTATTCTTGTCCCTACTTACGGTCTTGTTCCTGTTATTATAGATATGGGATCGAGTCACGTTAAGGGACAATCTCGTATGTTGACAAGTTCAGATAACTATGAAGATGGATTACAGTCTACTTCTTTTGATAGATTGGCAGATGTTCATCATTTGTTATTATCAACATTTAGTTGTCTGGAGAAGTATGATCCAGTATTTGAGAAATTAATGTTCAAAATAGCTATGATGTTTTATCCTACACCTCTCTGGAAAGAAAGAGGATGGAAAAACTTGAAATATAATTTGACTAGAATCACAAAATATACGATTAGAAGACACTCTAAACTTGTTAATGTAGATGAGAGTATACAAAAGAGTGTTTTTGATGAATTATTTAATGATATTCTTGCTGTATTAAATGGAGCAATATCGCTTCCATTTAAGAAACAAGAGATAGATGAGAATTTTGAGAAACGACTTACAAAGAAGTTTGAAGATTTCTTTTTGGTCTTTTGTAAAATTATTGAATTTGATTCTGTCCAGTGTGACCCTGATGCTATATTCATATTAAAAGAAATAGTTAATACATCTTTCAGTTTGAGAGGATGTTCTGATATTACTAAGAGACAACAGATTATTAATAATATGAAAAATCAAGTGACAACTATTCTCAAAGATTCAGAATTTAGAAAGATAAGATTGAATGATATTATTCAGAGTATTGACGAGTTATCAGTAATGTTAGGTTCTTATTATTCATATTTTGAGGATCAACATAATGAAATTATCAATGCTTGTTACAAAGAATGTCCCGAAAGTTTGGATGAATTTATGACATTTTTTAGACAACATATACCATGTGAGTTCAAGCTTACAAATGATACGAATGTATGTATTTATGATAAAGAGAGCAAGACTTATTGTAAGAAAAAATTAAATTTATTCGATAAAGATTTAGAGACGTTTAATAAATTAAATTTGAAAGAGAAGGCAATCTTTATCAGGAAGTTACTTTGTTAAAATATTTAAAAAGTTGAGCTATCGAAAAAATTATAAATTTAAAAAAAAGAATATTTTTTATCTATACATATATTAAAAAATGTCCGCTAACTATTCTTTTAACAACTCTGCTACCAAGGCTTTCGTAGATTTGGCCACTTATGACCAAGCTGAGACTGCTATGTATGGTGGTAACGATGCTATTACCTATTTCGTCCGCAAGTTGGTAAAGGCCACTTGGTTCGCTAAGGCTGTTACTGTATTGAGTCGTGGTGCTTGTGTAAACAGCTGGGCTAACTCTTCCGACATTGATTTCACTATCAGCCGTGTTGGTGACTATATGTTGTATAACTGGTTGAGAATCCAACTCCCTGCCGTATCTTCTACTGCCGGTGTTTCCGGAACTATTTCTAGCGGTGCTTTGAACGGTGTTTCATACTCTCTTCGTTGGACTCGTAATCTTGCTCACCACTTGATTGAAGATCAACAAGTTACTTTTAATGACTTGCAAGCTGATATCAAGAAGAACAGATTCTTTTACGATGCTTGGTCTGCTTTCAACATCCCTGCCAGCAAGCGTGTAGGTTATGATAATATGATCGGTAACGTCAACGCCTTGGTTAACCCCTTGGCTGAAGCCGTTGATCCTTTCTCTCCCGGTTTGTATCAAGCTGGTACTCTCCCTGCTTATACTTTGAACCTTCCTCTTGTCCACCCTTTCAGTCAAGATACTGGTATTGCTTTGCCCACTGCTGCTCTTCCTTACAATGAGATGAAGGTTAAGTTCTCCGTCAAGCCTTGGTCTCAATTGTTGATTGTTGATGCTCCTAGAGTAACTGTTGGTGGTGCTACTGTTAATGGTGGTTCTTATTCTAACTCTGGTTTTGATGGTAGTGTTCTCTACAACAACTTGACTCAATACTTCGGTGCTTCTCAACCTGCTGCTAACACTCTTCCTGATTTCCCTAACCTTACTCCTGTAAGTTCCGCTTCTATCCAAGCTCTCAATTGTGGTCTTCAAATAGACTGTTGGGCTACTTATGCTATTGTATCTAACCAAGAACGTGTCCGTATGGGTTCTTGTCCTCGTGATGTATTGGTTGAACAATCTCAAATGGTAATGGGTGGCAGATGCACTGGTAACACTGAAACTGCTAAGTATTTTTAGATTTCAGGGAGCCAATGTAGAAAATATGTTGCATTTCCAACACGACTATGCAGAAGAAGTATTGATGATTGTTTTGGAAAATAATTATAGATCCA
>JACCDP010359764.1_pt1 | contig 14021 bp, 19 predicted proteins | sample 7445841 | NCBI WGS metagenome assembly JACCDP01 (sample SAMN15323441, study PRJNA562643) | freshwater metagenome | isolation source: river surface water | place: USA:Blue River Watershed | collected 2017-08-17
ATCACATTGTCATGCTTGTTCAAATTCATGATCACATATTTTCATTAAACAATTAATAACATGATCGAATGTGTTATAATCATCATTGTGTAAATCCAATCTAAAAGGTTTAGATGTGATTTCTTGTACCGAACTTTTAGTTTTCTTTTTAGTAATAGTTTCCATATTTTAGATTTATTGATTAAATATTCTAGTTGTTTTATTGATTACATCAACTACTGTGACTTTACAGGGTTGAGTTTTTGCCCACTCACAAAATTTTGGTAAATGTTCTTCTCTATCATCATACATTATAAACTCAGTTGGTTGATGTTGTTTAATTAAATTTTCAAAAAGTCTAGTTTTGAAAGTATAAGTATCTCCTCCGAAATTTAAGAAAACATCATCAAAACTAAGATTATTTTTAATTAAAACTTTCTCTACTTCTTTTCTCAGTTTTTCAATTCTCCCAGTCACTAATATGACATAAGCAGAATCATCTGTTATACAGTCTAAATACTTTTGATAAGTCCATTGATTAATAGGTATATCAAAAACTTCAGTGTCTAAACTTTCTGGCTTTGACCACCAGCCAGTATGAGGCCATTCAAATCCAGTTTTCTCTTTCCAGATAAGTTTCCCGTCTTCTGGAAGAGGTGTATGACAAAGAGTATCATCAAAATCAAAAGAAATTATTTTATTGTATTCCATAGTAAGTTTTACAAATTTATGTCAAAATTTCAAAATTTCAAAAAGAATTTTGATGTTTTTTATATATAAAAAAAAGTAAAATGGTTTATGGATAAAAAAGCAAAATCGTCTTTTAAGTTAGATATCAAAAGTATTATTATAATCGCTCTTTTGGGATTCTGTTTATTTTTCGGGTATTCATGGTTATTCAATGATAATTCAGGATACAAAGAAAAAGTAAAACAACTGGAAAAAGAGTATAAAGAATTAGAAAAAAATAAAAAGGCAGTTGATATAGATATCAAAGTTATCAGAGAAAAATACGATAGTCTAGATGTGATAGACAAAAAACTAAAATCTGATATCATCAAATTAGAATCAGAGATTAAAAAAGCTGAAACAGAGGCAAGTAAATCTAAAACAAAATTTTTAGAATTAAAAAAAGAACTATCAGTAACTCGTCAAAAAATAGAAGATTTCAAAAAAAATCCACCTAATAGAACTGGCGATGCTCTTTTAGAATCTTTAAAAAATAAAACAAAACAATGAAAAAGATTTTATTACTTATTATAATGAGTATTTTTTCAATTGGGCTCAATGCTCAAATAGACTATCCTAAATTTGAAATCGATTCTTTAGGACAACAAGTTATCGTTATGACAATTGAACAAGCTCAAAAGCTAGACAATAACTCTGAACTACTTTCTTTATTTGAAAATTTGAATGCACAGATGTTGAATTATGACTCTGTTTGTGTAAAAGTCATCAATGATAAAGACTACGTGATTAGTACTCAAAAGATGGAAATATCTAAACTTAAAGAATCTCTATTGAATAAAGATGAGAAGATTGCTACTTTACAAAAAGAAATCGATAAACACAATGAAAAAGTTGCTATTTTAGAAGCTCAACTTCTAAACAGAAACCAAATGATTGAGGTTAAGGATAAAAAGATAAATAGTTTAAAACTTAAAATGGGCATAGGTGGTGGTCTATCAGGTCTTGCAATAATAGGACTTGTCCTAGGACTTGTACTGATTAATTAATTGATAAAAAATGATTTTTTTTAATTAATATATAACCATATAAAAAATATTTCTAAAAGAATGAAACATATTAGAACGTTTGAAAATTATCGTAATAAGAAAAACAGAGATGAGATTATCAAAGAATCTGTTCTTCAAGTAAACGATATCTACAAAGTAAAAACAATGATTGATATTCCTCAATCTTTAATTAATGCTTATGTTAAAAAGGTAAAAGATACTACTGGTAAAAACTTACGTCAGTTTTTTGGTGATGTTGACATCGCTGAAGAGATTGTTAAGTATATAAATATGAACAATCTTGATGTTGAAAAACTACCAGGAAACGCATTAATGGGTGGTCAAACTTCTCAACAAACACAGGCACAACCACAAATTGAAGTAGAGGGTGAAGCACAGACACAAGGTCAAGAAGAAGGTCAATCAGAAGAAGAGTTCAAAGAACCTCAGAGTCAGACTCAAGGTCAAGGACAAGCTCAGGTACAGACTCAGGCTCAAGGACAAGCTGAAGGTCAAGGACAAGCTGAAGGTCAAGGAAAAGCTGAAGGTCAAGGACAAGCTGAAGGTCAAGGACAGGCTCAGGGTCAAGGACAAACTGAAGGACAAGGACAGGCTGAAGGTCAAGGACAAGCTCAGGCTCAAGGACAGGCTCAGGGTGAAGAAGAAGCACAAGGAGAAGAGGAAGAAGGCGAAGAAGAACTTCCAGCATAATTTGATTATAAAAACTAATAAAATATCAAAACCCATCAGAAATGATGGGTTTTTTATTTAATATATAATTTTATGAAGATGATTAAAACTTTTGAGAGTTATAAAGACAAAACATTAATAATAGTTGATGTCCAGAAATCATTTAAAAAGTTCTTCTCTGAAATGTATTTAAATGAGTTAAAAAAGTATTGTCATAACTTCAATAATGTTTTTCAACTATGGGATAATCACGTTGATGGAAGACAGGTTGACAAAGACTATCTTTATCATGAAGAACCAGAGATACCAATACACAGAGACCTTTACCATTTTCCAAATCAAAAAGACTTAATTGAAAAAAGATATAACTACGATGTAGATGCTGATTTCTATAAAAAAATATTAGATAAACAAGTCTATAAAGAAATTAGTGATAAAGAGGACAATGGTGAATTGAAAAAGGGTGATATTTTTCCAACAAAAGAAGGAACTATAATTACTTTCATCAATAATAATCATGTCTGGTTTCATGTTCCAAAGAAATTATATGATTTACTAATATCTTTGAAAGGTCAAGAAGTAACAATAGTTGGTGGTGCTGATTCAGAGTGTCTTGAAGATATAGTGACAACAGCCGAATCTTTAGGTGTTAAAATAAAGAGAGATTATAAATTCATTTATTCGGCTAATCATTGTCCGATAAAATAAACTACCTAACCACAGCGTCTACTTCATAACCATTAACTGTAAAGTTAATGACCATGTATTCTTGATATCTTTCAGGATCTTCAAAAAACTCAACCAACAACTCATACTCTACGTTATCTAACTCAGGAATGTAGTCAGAGATTTGAGCTCTCAATTCAGCTTCAACTCCTTCGGCTGAAATTCTCGTTTCGTGTAATAATGCCGTTAAATTCCCACCAAAATTAGGATCACCCAACAATTCACCCTTATTAGTAAATACAATCATTTCGTACTTTTGTATGATTACTCTAATGACTTCATCTTCAATAATGTCAGTGCTCCTGAATCTCGGATGACCAGGATATCCTATATAAAAGTCAATGAAGTTAAAGTTACTCATGACTCTATATATTAATTAATCAATATGTCTCTAAGTTTTCCAATTATGGTCATCCCTAATATTATAGGATCTGTGTTATTAAGTAATTTATCTTTATAATCTGTTACAATATAGTTACATTCGAAAAGTGAATCTACTTTATTAGATTTTTCTTTAATCATAAATTCAACAAAAGGTTTTTCTAAAAAAGATATCATTACATCTATTTTTTCAGGTCCAAAATTGGTCATTAAATAATGATAAATCTCTTCGTAGTTTCTATTCTTATCAAATAATAATTCGTAAAGACTATTTTTATTAGCCTCAGATACAACAATTGATGAATCTGACATTCCAGTTTGTAGATAATTCTGGACAGAAACTAGCGTACTTCTAAAGTCTGGAAAATTCTTTTTTACAATATTAACTAACTCAGTCTTAGGAATATCTCTTTTTTCCTCTGGTAATATTACGTTTGAAATCTTCTTAAAAATCTCTTGTTTTAGATATTTTTCTTCTTCTAAATTTTCACAGTCAAAGTTTATCTGTGGAATTCTGGATTTTATTCCATCAGAAATTTTATTTATATGGTTAGTCGTTATGATAAATCTGACATTTCTATGATATTTTTCAATAAAGGCCTTAAATGCGTCTTGAAATTCTGCAGAAGTTCTCTCAAACTCATCTAAAAAAACATATTTTAAGTCAGATTCAGTCGACATCATTGGAGTGAATTTACAAAAATCTTCTATCTCACTTCTTAGCACATTGATTGATGTAGCCATAGAACTATTAATCTCTAAAAAAGGTTTGTCTTTGGAATATTTACCAATTAAGATACGAGCGAGTGAAGTTTTACCAGTACCAAAATGCCCATAAAATATGTAACTCTGATTTACTCCATTTTCGAAATGTTTTCTAATTCTTTGAACTAAAATTAAATCATCTAATTTTTTTGGCCTCCACTTTTCCCAAAGAAGTAAATTTGATACGCTCATAATACAAAATGTTTGATTATTACTTTTATGATATGAAAACTAAAAGTTTTTATATATACCTATATAATTACTATTTGATATAAATGATTGGTGAAAGGTTTAATTTTGAGGACGTTTTTTTCAGAGATTTGACAGTCTGTGTTTTAGATACATTAGAAGGTCAAGTTAATTGGATTAACCGATTTTCTTCAGGTGATGTTTATGTACAAGTACCATTTTACTATTCACTTACTGGTGATGAAAGATTCTTATTAGACACATTCTCGGATGATGTTGTTTCAGAAAACAGATTTGTTGAGTTAAATACTGATGTGATACCGAGAGGTCATTTAACAATGACCGGATTCAATATAAAGTCAGATGAGTTTGCTAATCCAAATGTTTGGCTCAGAATGGTTGTCGAAAATGAAGTAGAAATACGAAAAGTTTTAGCTAAAGTTAGAGCAATTCCAATTACTGTAAGTTACGAACTGACTATTTTATTATCAAGTGAAATAGACACATTCAAATGTAGTCAGGCACTTATGGACACAATGTGGATTTACAAGTTTATGTACTTTGAACATAACTTTATGAACATAGATGCTGTAATAATTATGCCAGATACTAATCAAATCGAAATGAGTAGAGAAAAAAATCTCACTTCTGATAATAACATTAGACTGAAAGCCTCTTTCGAAGTTTCAACTTACTATCCAGCGTTTAGAAAAGATAGAGTGAGCTCAACTGGATATCCGAGATTTTATGGAACAGGTATGACAGACTTAAACGGTTTTGCACTTTCTGGTGGTGTGTCAGACTTTTTTGCTCAACCAGGAAGAGAAAACAATCCTTATGATTACATAGGAGGTCAGAACTCTACAATTGCATCACAATTTGGTTCAGTTGGAGGAACTGAGAATGCTTCTGGATCAGGAGCACCAAACGGTGGTTTTGGTTCTACTGGTAGTTTCTATAGTTCTCAAACTGCGGGTGGAAATCCATTAGGTAGTGGAGCAGCGAGGAATATTTCTGGTGGTAGATTTGTCAATGATCCAGATTATTACATAGTAGCACCAAAAAGAACAAGATGGTTTAATAATATACTTAAAGCAAGAGAAAGAACTTCGACACCAACTAATAACCCAAATAGTGGTCCTCCGAGTAGTTCTAACGATGGTGCTTCAGGTGATTATATAGATCCGAATAGATAGTTTAAAAATGACAAAAAATCATTTTTTATACATAATATATAGAATAAATAAAAAAAAATATTTTAAAGTATGAAGAATCTTAAACTCGAATTGTTTAACTTCAAAAGGGAACTTTCACTTGAGCAAGATGAGATTTCTGTTATAATAGAAGGACATATGAACGCTTGTAATGAGCACTCTGAAAAATCAATTATTTTATCTCTTAATGAGAGACTAAAAGCGTACACTTATGACAAACAAGTTAAATCTCTTCTTGAAGGTCTTAATGATGATATGAAAAACCATGAGTTAATTTATGAATTGAAAAATTTATATAATGTACTTAACTCAAAAAATCAAGGAGAATTATATAGACAACCTATTAATGTTCTTTTACAAACAATTAATTTAGATTCTGATCAAGACAGAATGTCTAAAGTATTGAATGAATTAGCAGTTTATGACTGGGTTCCAGAAATTAAACTTTTCGTTCATAACTTAACTTCATCACCAGAAAAAAGAAATAACTTATTGAGTGGTGGTAAAGGTGAATCTATTTTCACAATTGTTGAACAAGTTGAGGATGGTCATATTGCATTAATCAGAGATTCTTGGTTCCTTCTAACTGAAAATTCAATTGAAAAAACTCTTCTTGAAAACAATGTGAAAGATGAAGAAAGTTTAATGACTCTAAGAACTTTAGAAACAGCTATGAAATATGCTTCTGTAGATGAAGATAGAGTTAACTTTAGAATATCTGAGTATTTAACATTAGGTTTATCAGTTACTAAAAAAGGACTATTATTTATTAATGATGATGAAATGAATGAAGAAACTACGTTAGAAAGTTTATTTAACTCACCAATCGTTCCAATTGTTAATAAAAACTTTTACCCAATTATTCTTGAGGTTTCTCAGAATTTAGATAAGTTTGTTGAATTGGATGTTGTTAAGAAAGTTCAAAACTTAGTAAATCCTTATTTAGAGTGTTTTGCATTCAACTACAAAAACAATACTTATCTTTATAGAGTTGATGAGAGATATGGCAATTCATTCTTCAAATACGAATCAGCAATTGAATTAGTAAATGAAGTTAGAAATGAATTAAATTATGACTTAACATATTTCTATGAGAACAAATTAAGTAAAGAAATCATAGTTAAAAGAAAATTAGAAGATAAAGAAAGAGAAATTTCATTGAAACTTGAAGATGTTCAATTCAACATCGAAAAAGTAAAAAATTCAATGAAATTGATTGGTGAATCTGAAGTACTTTCAACTGCACTTAACAACTTAGAAAAAAGAAAATCAAACTTAGAAACTGAGTTACAAGGTGTTAAAGAACTTCAATACAACGAAAGAATCAAACTTTAATTATTAAAATTAATAAAGAAACCCTCGATATTTCGGGGGTTTTTTTAGTTTTAAACTTTTGTAGTGAATTAATATATAAAACAAAGTAAAAGCTTTGATGGTAAATAACCTTATAAAAAATAGCTTAAATGAATGTACTTTTTATATAAATTAGTTGATCCGATAACAGAAGAAATAAAATATATCGGTTATACAAAAAGACCAAAAGTAAGACTCTGGGAGCATATAAGAGACGCGAAAAGAGGTTTGAAAACTTATAAGTGTGATTGGATAAGAAGTCTAATTATAAAAAATCAAAAACCAATAATAGAAATTATTTCTAGTTTTGAATATCAAGATGAAGTTACAAAAGAAGAAATTCGTTTAATAAAAGAACTTAAAGAATCTGGTTATAAGCTAACAAACCTGACAGAAGGCGGAGATGGTCAGAGGGGAATTAAGTTAAAAAAAAATCACCCACTGATAAACTGGAATAAGGGTAGAAAAATGAGCGATTGTTCTAAGAAAAAACTTTCAGATTCTAAAAAAGGTGTAAAATTCACAGAAGAACACAAAGAAAAATTATCACAATCGAAAATGGGTAAAAAGCGTTCGAAAGAGTCAATTGAGAATCAAATAAAAACAAAATCAGAACCAATTAAAGTAGTTACACCAACAGGTGAAGAAATTATTTTCGATAAAACGAAAGAAGCTGTAAAATTCACAGGAGTATCATCAAAACAAATAAAAAAACTAATAGAATTAAACAAAAAATCTAAAAAAGGATTTTTGTTCCAAAAATTAATCCATGAGCCATTTATTTAAATAACAAGGATCTCTACGTCGAGATTATAGTGTCGAAAGCACAAGGAAAATTAACAAGAAATGCTGAAAAAATGCTAGAACTACTAGCAAAGAAAACAATCAAAAAAATGAGATACTGGTCTAATGATGACAAACTTGATTGTTATCAATCCGGGCTATTAGATATGTTTCAAAACTGGTATAATTTCAATGAAGACAAATCAGTAAATGCGTTTGCTTATTTTACTGAAGTTTTTAAGAGAGGTATAGCGAAAGGTTACAACGAATTATATAAAAAGAAAGGTGACAACGAACACCTAATCAAATTAATATCAATAGAAGGATCGAATGATGGTCAAGGATTACACTCAATCTAATGAAAAGAATAATTCTTAAAATACTTCTTTATTTCACTTTTAAGATTAAGAAATCTAGAACTAAATCAATTTGGGAATTATAAAAACTTAAAGATTAGTTTAATTTAATTTTCCAAACAACTGGATTTATCTTACTTAGGCAGTAATAAGACATTCTTCTATTACCTCCGACTAAATACCATTTACCATTTATTTCAATAATAGAACTAAGTGGTATTTTTTCACCCATTTCAATAGCTTTATCAAAGTGGTCGAAAGAACCACTTGTGTAGTTTTTATACTTCGATGCTAATTGATAAGCTTCTTTATCTATATCTGGAAAATCTTTAAAGACACCTGAAGTATTAAAACGGTCTTCAGCATCTTTCTCTTTTAAGAAGTCCATAATTTTTTCATAAGAAAACTTCATTTTAGTATAATTATCACTATCTTTTCTATATTCGTCAAATCCAGCTCTTCCGATTTCATTTGAATCATTTGCCAATTTCTCAACGTCATCCTCGGTCATTTGATAAGGGGAACCTGTCCAGAATAATTTTCTAGCAAATTTGATGAAATCATAGTATTTAGTTGCGTCAACTTCTTTACCATCTTTCTTTAGATGAAATTTTTTCATCTTTAGTAGGTCATTAGAGTTCACTGGTTCATTACTCGGATTAGTTGGCTTTCCAGATTGGTCTTCACATTGTGGTTCAAACTCTTCTGGTTCAAAGTCCATTGCCTTTCCTACTTCACCAAATATTGATTTATCTATAGAAAATTTTTCACCTCCGATAATAAATTCTTCCGGAAGTTCATTTCTTAAGTCATTGAATATTCTGAATAATTCTTTAACCTCAAATTCTCCAACTCCCCAGTTTATTTTCTGTGTTGGTGACACTAATTCTTCTTTGATTAGTCTAAATTTAGAATATGATTTCAAAAATTTCATAAACTATATATTAATAGTTTAATCTAATTTTTGTTAAAATTCTATTTCTATCTTAATTAGCAACTTCTATTTCAGTAAATATAGTCTGTAACATTCTTTCAGAAACCAAATAAGGATCACAATTTGAAGCAGGTCTTCTGTCTTCAAAATAACCTCTACCTTCCACAATTGCCTGAGCTGGTATTCTAATTGATGTGTCTCTGGTGCTGTAGCCAAAGCTAAATTCATTGATTCCCGAAGTTTCGTGTTTTCCGGTTAATCTTTTTTCATTATGGAGACCATATACTTTTATGTGGCTCATATGATTTTTTTCTAACTTTTGCATCGATTCCTTTATAACTTCGATTCCACCTTCTTCTCTCATTTCTTTTGTTGAGAAATTAACGTGACATCCTGTTCCATTCCAGTCACCATCAAGAGGTTTTGGGTGAAGTGAAACATTTACGTTGTGTTTTTCAGCAACTCTATCTAAAATGTATCTAGATATCCAAAGTTGATCTGAACCATTTAGTGATGTGACTGGACCAATTTGATATTCCCATTGGCCTAATAAAACTTCAGCGTTTATACCTGAGATATTAAGTCCAATTTCCATACATAAGTTCATATGTTCTTCTGCAATCTCACGGCCAATAACGGTATCAGCACCAATACCACAATAGTAATCACCCTGTGCTCGTGGAGTTTTACCAGTTTCAAATCCTAGTGGCAATCCAATTCCCTCACCAAATGGCATATGTGGTTTATGAGTCAAAGTATATTCTTGTTCCCACCCAAACCAAGGAAGTTCATCAAAATCCTGATTTTCTGAGAATTTTAGTTCGTTAAGTCTTTCAGACAATTGTCTTCTGTGATTTGACACATGAGTAGTTCCATCTGGATTTAAAACCTCACAAAAGACTAATTTGTTTGGCGAACCCCTAAAAGGATCAATGACAACAAAAACTGGTTTTAATAAACAATCTGTATTTTCTCCCCTTCCGGCTTTTGCTTGTAAAGTTGAACTTCCATCAAAGGACCAAACTGGGAAATCAGATGGATTCATTGAACTGATTTCAGTAGTAATTTTTGTTTTACTTCTAAGTCTCTGAGGCTCTGAACCATCGAGCCATATATACTCTAATTTTTGCATAAATAAATATTTTTTTATTTTATTAAACTTAAAAGAAATTGTTTATAAAATCTTATGAATAAATTTATCTTATGAACAAAGTTTTCTTACAAATTTGGGAACAATCACACCCAAACAATGACATAACACCAGATGGCGCAAGTCTTCACTTAGAAATGGAAGATAGAAATTTGTGTTTGATAAATTTTCAAAATAAAAAGGTATTAAAAAATCAGGCTTATACAAGACCGGTAGGAGATTATAGTGAGGTAACCATATCTGATTCTATCTTTGAAAAATTAAAAATCCAAAGAACGATAATCTTAAAAGAGAATGAGTTTAATAATTTAATAAAATTTGAAGATATAAAATGATTTATTTTTCACTTATTTTTATAGTAATGTATATTTACTATATCTTAAATTATAGAAATCTTGACAAACCTTTTATTCAAAGAGATAGAAACTCAAAATTAGATTTAATTTACTACATATTAAAGGTTTGTTCCTGGGTTTGGATTATTACTGGTGTTTTTTTTACCAATAATATTTTTTTTATCATTCTACTTTCAACACTCGCATTGAAAGTGCCACTTTACCACCTAAATAGTTCTTTAGGTTCAATATGGCACAGATTAATTCCACCAATTCACATAATAATTCTATTTTTAATGTTATTCACACATTAAATTTTTTCAGGTGTTCTTCTGTTATAATTATAAAGTCATAACCTTTTTTATTACACCACGCTATCATAGTTTCCCACTTATTTTTATTCTTGTAGGCCATTTTTAAGTCGTATTCGAAATTTTTGAGTTTCTTAAGTCCTTTTGCTGGAATAGCTAATCTACCTTCATTTAAGTCCTGTACCATTTTATATTCTTTCATAGGTTTTACTTCTACAACAACTTGTTTTAACGTACCATCATCTAATCTCATTTCATAATAAAAATCTGGGTAATAGCAATGTTCTTTTATTTTCAAATCACCACCATCGAAATGTGTCATTTGATATGGTATTCTTAAACACTCTGCTCCCCATTTTGTGATTTTAGTATTATGATCCAACCAAGTCATTATTTTCTTTTCCCAAGAACTTCTAAAATAAACACCACCGTGTGTGTTCAATTTGATTATTTTGTCTTTATTCTTTGGTATATAATTTCCCTGATTGTAATTAGAATTATTAGGTTTTGAATTTAACATAACCTTTGAATTGTTTTATTTTTATATATAAAAGAAAAAATGTCTCTATGGCAGAGTTGATGGAGAGAGTAAAATTGAATCTTTTAGTAAATGGTAATAGCGTTGTAGATAATTTCAAAAATAATTCTATTTTTTTTGTTGAAAAGTATTCTAAAAGTGATAAATTGGTGACTAACGTTCCTGTAAAAAATATTTTTCCAGGAGGTTTTTACTTTTTTCAATATCACGATAGTTCAAATTGGATGAAATATGCTCCCGTCTTTGTGGCATCGTATAAAAAATTTGGTAACAAAATCGTTCTTTTTTGTGTTAATTTTAACTTTATTCCATTAGAGGTAAGAGTTTTAATATTTGATAAATTTATTACAGAAGATGACTTTAATGAAGACAATTTTCTAAAAGTAGATTATGAAAAAATGTATGATGTATTAAACTCATTGGGTTTTGCATATGCCTTAATGGAATTCAATTCTATTCAAATAGCGGCTTGTCATAAAATAAATTTAGAACTTTTACCTCGGTTTCTATACTCTCAACATCCTAAAGCAACATATGATCCGAAAAAGTTGATGCAGATTTGGGAAACCAAAATTGAAACTAGAGATGAAAGGCATAAAGAAATGATGTTATCTACAATCTCTGAATTCTATGATATTAATAAAGAAATCAGTGATAAATACGATGTTCTTAAAAATCATATATCCAGGATAAGAAGTAGTATAAAAAGGTTCGGTTCTTAGTAGAATAAGGTGGTTGGAGAGAGTTTAATTTTTTAATATATAAACCTAAATTATATAATTTTCAAAATTTATGGCAACATATAATAATTTCGGAGGAAGCTCTGTTGCAAACCAAAACCTTAATATGAACTCTGCTATAGAGAATAGAGGTCTTTTCAGTAGAATATTAAGAAATCTTTCCAATTATGGAATGAACTATGATGATATGATTATTCGTAATCAAGTCGGTATCGGTATTAATGAAGATCCTTATGCTTCTAAAGGAAACTCAATGTATGACTTCTTCTCACAAAGAGCAGTTGCTTCAATACTAACAAGAAAATCGATACCTTATCTAGATAAGGCTTATGCCGATAAAAGAAGAATTCTAAGAGAGTATTCTATTAAAGATGAAATTAGAGACTTCGTCAGTACAATCACTGATGAGGCAATTGTTTATAATGATGAAAGAGACTTCTGTGGACCTAAAGCTCTATCAACAGATTACTCACAAGAAATTAAAGATAAGTATCAAGAGTATTTTGAAAAAATATATACAAAGTATGGGTTTTCAGATAATATTACTGCCTGGTCTATGATGAGAGACTTTCTAATTGATGGATATTTAGCAATTGAAATTATTTATGATGACAAAAAGAAGAATATTATAGGATTCAATAGACTTAGACCAGAAACTTTAGTTCCTGCCTATGAACCAGCAATTGGTCATTTGTGGATTCAATTCCCAGAAGACCCACAACTCAGAAGAATATTTTTAGATTCTCAAATCGTTTATATTTCATATTCAACTCAGAATGATTATTCAGAGACTTCATATGTTGAGGGTCTAATTAAACCATATAATCAGTTGAAAATTTTAGAGCAAACAAGAATTATGTTTAACGTATTAAATGCTCAAATCTACCAAAAATTCACAATACCAATTAAAGGTCTATCTCGTCAAAGAGCAGAAGAACAAATCGGACAATTAATTCACGACTATTCAGAAGAAATTGAATTTGATGATACTTTAGGTACCCTTTCAATTAACGGCACAAAACATCTTCATTACAACAAACAAATATGGTTTCCAGAGGGTGATGCTGGAACACCTAACTTTGAGTTAGTAAAAAATGATGGTCATGATTTAAATGATGAAACAATGTTATCTTGGTTTTACAAAGCACTTAAAAGAGCTTCTAAAATACCACTAAGTAGATTTGAGGCCGAAAGTGGTGGTGGCAACCTAATAACAGATTCAGCTGAGATGACAAGAGATGAAATTAAGTTTCATAACTTTATTATGAGGTTAAGAGCTAACTTTAAGGAAATTATCGTAAAACCACTTAAATTACAATTACTTATTGAATTTCCTGAATTAAAGGATGATGAGATTTTGTTAAATCAAATTGACATAGACTTTTATACTAATCAAGTATTTGAGGAGTGGAAGAAACTTAATAACCTAACTAAAAAATCTGAAATAGTTGGAACACTACTAGGTGTAATGAATGGTGAAAAACCATACTTCCATATAGAGTGGATTATGGATAAAATATTCAAACTAAGTCCAGAGGATAAAGCCGAAAATATGAAGTATTGGGCTAAGGATGCAGCAACAGCAGCCGCGGCCACTGGAGCTGAAGGTGGAGCAGAGGCAGCACCAGCTGAAGGTGGAGCAGAAGCAGCACCAGCTGAGGGGGGAGAAGAAGCACCAGCGGAAGCTCCAGTAGAAACCCCACCAGCAGAAGGTGGAGGCGAAGCAGAAGGTGGAGGTGGAGAATTTGAATTCTAGACCTTCTGAAGTACTGATAAATCAAATTTGGTAAGACTATCAACACCCTTTTCTAAAATTTTATCTAAAACAATATCAGAAGTAG
>JACCDP010486489.1_pt1 | contig 14021 bp, 20 predicted proteins | sample 7445841 | NCBI WGS metagenome assembly JACCDP01 (sample SAMN15323441, study PRJNA562643) | freshwater metagenome | isolation source: river surface water | place: USA:Blue River Watershed | collected 2017-08-17
CATCCCCATTATTTGATTTTAATTTTAACCTATTTGAAACTGCAGAATCAACATAATTGACTACTACAGTATCTATATCAATACGATTTAAATTATTTATTTCCATTTCATGGATTTAATTATTGAATCAAATAAGTGCATTAAAACATCAACAACCATGGAGTTGCCTGCTTGTTTATATGCTTGTGTATCACTTACTACAACTTTGAATTTATCTGAAAATCCCATTAATCTTAGACACTCTTTTGGTGTTAATTTTCTTATTCTAGGACCATACATGAAATAATTATCAACACCGGCTCTATGCATTGAAGCCATAGAAGATAGTAGAGGACGAGCTACTTCTAAATTTGTTTCAGTTCTTGTTTTATAACCCTTTGTACCAACAGAAAGAACATATTTCTTAACAGCTTCTGATAAAAAATATTTATCATTTACTGGACCATAATCTAATACAAAATCACCATGCCAATTGAATTGTTGATTAGCTCTTTGGCAAAGTGCTATATCTCCATTGACTTGAGTAGAAGACCCTCTTTTTTTATTTACATTGAAAATGAATTCAAATCCTTTTTTTCCTAAATAATATTTTTCATCGGCATTATCTTCCAATAAATCGTGAACTTTAATTTCCAAAGGAATTGGCTCTGGAAATGAGAAGTTTACCTTTTTCTTGAAACCAACTACAAATAATCTATCTCTATGTTGTGGAATTCCATAATTTTTGGAGTTCATTATTTGATAGTGAATATGGTATCCTAAGTTTTCAAACTCCGGCAAAATGACTTTTTTCCATGTATTCCCACTATCATGAGTAACTAAACCTTTTACATTTTCAAAAATAAAAACATTAGGTTCAGATTCATCAACTAATCTAATAAATTCATAAATCAAATTTCCTCTATCATCATCTAATCCTTTTCTTTTACCAACTGAACTAAATGATTGACAAGGACTACCTCCAACTAATATATCAATTTTGTTTTTGTATTTTGTGGCATCTAATTCTAAAATATCTTGATACCAGTTATCATCAGTTACTTCGTAATTAGCAAAATAACTTTGTTTAACGAAGTTATTATTATCACATCCAAAAACTATTTTGGTTTTAACTTTCATTCTAGAAAAGGCCTGTTCAACTGCTCCAATACCACTAAAAACAGTAGCTAATCTTACCGTCTTTTCAATTTTAACTTTAGGTAGATTTTTTAAATATTTTTCAATTGGAGATAATTCTTTTTTCTTCGTTTTACTATTCATTATTGTTTATTCTTTATTTTATTTTTTACCACTTGTATCCACAACATGGGCAACTGTTTTTTGTCATTAGCTTCCCATTGCCCTCTGATTCCTTTGGAAGTATAATTTTAGTTTCTGGATTATATCTGCTTAGCCACCTTCTAACAGTTTCTTTGCTTAAACCAGTATCACGAAGATAGTTCTCCCAACCCAACTTCACACCATTTGGGTCTAAGTCGTTTCTAACACCTTGTGATAAAAGTTTGGTTTTGGCAACATGTAGTTCTTGAAGTATTTCTACTGAAATATTTTTCCAATTCACTACTAACTTCTTCATTTTAGTAACTGATTTCTTATAATCCCAATCTTTAGGGATTTTAGGAGATTTCATATCATATAAGACAATATCATCCATAGCTGATAGGTTATGAATTTAAAATTACTAAAGAATTTAGTAATAGACTAATTTTTTAATTGTTTTTCTTTTTGAGATATTCTATCATCCAATTGATTGGTTAGTGAATTCAGATAATCAACATCTTCTTCCTCTAAAGGATATTCTAGGAGTTTTTGGATTTTCAGATTAACCTTATCCGAAAATCTATTTTTTGCATATTCTCTACCAGCTGATGGTTTTGTTGAGAATTGAGTATAGTATATAAATTCTAATGGATACGCATTCCTTAATCCATTATACCACATATTTGAACACCACCCATATACTTTGGTTTGAGAACAAAACTCCCTAAGTTTCTTTAATGAATCTTCTTTGTTTCTGATAAATGACATTTGATAAGGTTTAGTTTATTTTCTTCTATTGAGGTTTCTAATCATCGTTTCTACTGTATCATCAATTTTTGGTTCATCAGTAACTTCTCTAGAGTGCTGAATAAAAATTAATGATGTTTCGCCTAAATGTTCGTGTGTAGTATTACGAGATGGAATTCCCTTACTTAGGTAAAATTCAACACAACTTCCTTTGTGATAATGTTCAGTGGAGTTCTGATTTGGATTGTTTTTTGGCATGACATGAGTTTTTAATGTTTAAAAATCACATCAAAGAAAATAGGAGAGGTTTACCTTTTATTTTGACAGTAAGTCCTCATCGTATTACCACCGTAGAGTTGTTGCTCTCGGTTGGTACTCATTTAAGAGTTCTTGATGACAAAGTAAAGATATAGAATATTACATTGGATTATTGGATTTTTAGATTTTTGAAATCCGTAAATCCTTTGATATAAATACGAATTAATTCGTATAATATAGAATACAATTAACCAATTTAGTTTATTCTTTAGAGGTGTTTAGACTGTTAAAATTGGATAATGAATACAAAAAATGAACAAAAAGAGGGTAAAAAGTGTGGAACCACAGTGTAACGAAGGTATAGACACAAAAAAACCCATTGAAAATCAATGGGTTATGTTCGTTTTTGCGGACCGGACGGGATATGTTTTATAGTATAAATGGCTCAAAATCAGCAAGTTATATCTTAATTTTGGTGTACTGGTTACACACTATTTAAAATATCCTTATATTTGTTCCACACCTATTAATAACGATTATGGGGTTCAAATATTACTTATCACAAAGAGGGGAGAAATACCACATTAGATTAAGGTACACCTATCAGAAGGGTTCACGACATGATTTTATGGTGGGCATTTATGTGATGGATAAAAAACACTTTAATCCTGACGATTTGGATGTCCCTGTTAAAAAAGGTGATAGTGATTCAGTTCATAAAAATAGGGTTCTAAAGGGGTTAAAAAGGGACTTAGAAGAGATTGTAGATGTTCTAACCCTCAACAAAGAAACCCCAACAGCAGAATTGGTTAGGGAGAGGTATAATTCACTACATTCAAATAGGGTATTTGATACTGACAAAGGGGTTAAGGTAAACCATTATTTCGTGGTTAAGAAGATTGATGAGTATTTGGTAGATATGAAGGACAGGGTGGTTATTGGTGATGGATTAAGGAAATCATCATATCAGAAGATAGAGAGGATATTAAAGAAGTGGAAGACCTTCTTTGAGGTAAAAGGATTATCATCTATTCAGTTTATAGATTTAGTAAATAGACAGGGGTTATTTAAGGAGTTCGCTATTTGGTGTTTGGAGAAGGATAACAACTTTGCTAACTCCTCTATTAATAAATACAATACAACATTCAGAGGATTTATGAGGTGGGCTCATAAAAAGGATTATCACAATATTGATTTATTCAGATTTGATTCTCCTCATTTAAAGGAATCATCCAATAAAAGTATCCTAGCACTTACACCAACACAATTAAAAGACATTTTTTCATTTAAAGGGTTTGATTTCTTAAATGAAGATGGTTCGGAGAATGATAAATGTTTAGAGTATAAGGATAAAAATGATAGAAACTATATCATTAAAGATGAGTGGGTTTCTAGGAAATATGTAAAGAAAGATAGTGATGAGTATAAGGAAAAGAAGAACTCTAAAACATATACATCTTTGGAAGTTTACAAGGATTTCTTTTGTTTCCTTTGTTCTACTTCATTGGCTTATATAGATGCAGCCAACTTTAGAATTTCAAACTATAGCCATAAAGAAGATTGTTTCATCTTAGTTAGACATAAAACATCTACACCTGTAAGGATACCATTAAATGATATGAGTAGGAGAATATTCCATAAGTACTCATCCGGTAAAAATGGTAAAGAAGATAATGGAAGACCATTACCTAATCATTTCCTTTTCCCACGAGTTAGTGAGGATAAGTTCTACTCAAATCAGAATTGTAATTATGGTTTGAAGGCAATTGGTAGAAGGTTAAAGGATAAATTAAATAACCTTGTGAATATTGAATTGAGAGCAGGGGAAGGAGTAAAGGATGGAACAAAAGATGAAGTTCCAATCTATACTAAGTTACATACCCACATGGGAAGAAAGACCTTCATTAGTTTTGCATTTTCTGAAAAGATTTCAACAGTTGATATTATCAAAGTTACTGGACATACGAGTGAACAAATATTGAAACATTATGTGAACTCTATGAGAGAAGATGTTAAAGAAGAATTTCAAATGCCTGATTTCTTTGCAGTTGATAAAAATAATTTGTTAAAGAGTAGGGCTCAAAAGAATCAATTGAAGAATAAAGAGATAGATGATACTGAAAAAGTAGAAATAACAAAAACTAAATCACGCAAAGAAAGGTTGTTGGAATTGAAGGAATTGCTAGATGAAGGATTATTAACAAAGAAAGAGTATCAATCAAAGAGGAATTTGATTATAAATGAGATTTAGTTAATTTATTAATGATACTTCACCAGACTCAATCATCCATTCAAATATCTTAATTGGGATTCTTTCTGACTTTGGTAATGAATCAACACTTCCAATATAATGGAAAAATACATGATTGTTTTCTACTAAATCAATGTAGTAACTGAATGTTTCTTCTTTAGCTTTATAAATTTGTTTTTCAAAAATTGACATTTCAATTCAAATAGGTGTATTTTATAACTAATCAATAAACTGAGATTCAAATATATAAAAAGCCCTTTCATCCTCACCATTTAAACCATCAATAATGGTTTGGGCTTGTTCATTACTAGTAATGTTCTCAAAAGTTATATACTTTTCTTCACCTTTAAAAGTATGAAGTATGTTGTTTTCATCAATATAGTATCTATCTATCATTATTAATTGGATTTGTGGATTTGTAGATTTAAATCTGAAAATCTAATAATCTAATAAATTAGTTTGGGTTAGCAACTAATGTTAAGTACTTAGTTGGTATTGGTAATTTCCATCCATCACTGAATTTTACATTGCAAATGTTTCCAATGAATTCATCAATTTCACCCATCTCATCAATACCATTTAATACCAATTGTTGATATTTTGTTGTTGCCTCATCAATACCTGTAGTTTCTTTAATAAACATCTCTTTGTAGTTAATATTAAATTTCACCAAATCTCCAATTCTTAGATTATTCATTTGCTCTTATTAAAAGTTTAACGATTTTTACTAACATAGACCCATTTGGGGTGAAGTTGATTATAATTTATCATCCCAATCAGTAGGTTTATTTTCATTTTCAGATTTCCATTTTCTAACTTCATCTAAAGTAGGAGCTAGCCAACTTCCAATATGTTCATAACACTTTGGACAATCCATATCAAAGATTGAGTGAACCTCACTAAAATCTCCATAACTCAGTTCACTACCTAAACCTGTCCAATTACATTTCTTACATTTAAAGGTGTCGGTTTTGTATGTAAAGCAATTCATATAATTTGATTTTAAATTTATTTGTTCTTTCTTAATTTTCGTCTATTGGGGTTTCTATAATTGTAAGATTTACTTCTATTCTGATTTTTAATTCTATTTGAGGATGAACTCCAACTTTTACGAACTGCTCCTCTAACTAATCTTCCACTTTGGGTTACATAAGGTTTAACATAGGTTGATTTTGATTTTCGTTCCTTTTTGTCCTGAATATCACAGCCAAATAGTGAAAAAACTAATAGAATTAATATGGGTTTTAATAAAGGGTTCATTTATTAGTTAATAGATGTAAATAAATTTACATAAGTAAATCAAAATTTTGATAAATATCTGAGATTTCTTGGCGTGAAATACCTAAATATCTACGAGTTATTGAAGTTGAGGAATGATTAAGAATAGAGGAAAGTTTAATTAAATACTCATCTGAGTGACCATTATTTTCCCAAATGAACCTTGAACCACTCTTTCTTAGGGAGTGTGTACTGATATTCTTATTCTTAATCTTCTCAATCTTGCCACCTTCTTTTAATAGTATGTTAGTGTACTGAATTGTGTATTGGAATACTAACTCATCTTTATAAGGTTGTTTGAGTTCATAATATGTATTTTGGATACTTTCTTTTAGTGATTTGCCAATACTGATTTCCCTTCTCTTGTTAGTTTTTTGTTCATTTAATACCAGCACATCCTTATCTAATATATCAGACCACTTAATCCTACTAAAATCCGAAAATCTAAGAAGTGACTTTACACCGAACTCTATCAGTAAACACATTCTAAGGTTTCCTTCCTTTCTAAAATACCTTGTTAAACGAAGGATTTCATCGGTAGTTAAATAATCTGATGTTTTGTAAATTGTACTCGTCATAATTGTTTGTTTTGTTATCAGATTCAAAGGTAGTGACGCCTTCATTAATAGCAATAAATTCTCATAAATGAATAAAAAAATTATTCAAAAATGCTATCGTGTTGATTATCAATGGCAGTTTCAATAATAGTATAAATGAATATTTTTTACTCTCATCTTTACTCTTTCATTACCTCTCTTTTTTATCTTTTCTCAATTTTTCTATACTTATACATGGATACATTACATAGGTGGGGTAGATAACCAATAGAATCACTACTAAACTTCCAGAATACCACTGGTTGGAACAGGCAACACAAATCCCATAGTTTAACCTCAATCTTTGTAAGTTTCCAATGAGCTAAATCCATACCCACAATTGAGATTATTAAACCATCGGTCGGTATCTGAAATAGGATACATCAATTCATTAATAAACTTACAACGGGTGGGTGATGGTTGGTAACTAAACAAACAAAGTAATATTTATTATAAACTAAAAATTATGAACCAATTAATTAAAACTGAAAAACTTAGAGACAGAGAACTTATTGAAATTAAAGATTTAATAGAAACATTAGGGGTATCCCAAAACACCATCTACAGGATGTGTGATAGGAATGAACTTCAAAAATTAAAGTTCAGAGGTAAGTGCTGGTTTAGAACCGAATCTATTTTAACATACCTTAATACAAAAGGGATATTGAATACTAATGACCATATCAAAATATAAATATATACTGGAGGCGTACATTATGATATACTTACAATCTAAATTTTATATCATTAGTGTAGAACTATGTAGGAAAATCGTTCTTCTTTTAGTTTTAAGGAATCGCAAAGAAAAAAACTTCACATATACCCAATCACACCCTTTCAAATATCGGAAACAAAATTTACCACATAGAAGGTTTTCCCAACTTTACCCAAATCAAATACAATGAAATTAAATTCATACGAAATAGATAATCAGTTATTTAATAAGCAGATGGGACTTTATATTAAGATTGATAATCTAATTAATAAGAAGTTTGATGAATTAGAACCCGATATTTTGAGTATACTTACCCGTACACTTATGGATTTGGATGACCGAATACAAATTTATAAGAAAGGGTTACAACATGGGGAGATGTTTAATGCTAATCATTATAGAAATCAAAAGGAAAAAATAGGGTTAAAAGAGAGTGGATTTATATCACTAAAATCTTTATTAAGTGAAGTTAATTCTTAGATTATTGGATTTTTAGATTGAATCCGAAAATCTATAATAAATTAGTGTTTGAAAATCAGATTTTATCTGCATATTTATATAACAAAATCTGATATATGAACTATTCAAAGATTAATTACACAATAAAATCTAGAAAGAAAACTGCTCCTAGGGATAAATTTAGTTCTAAGGAGCTTTCATTAGGATTTAAAAAAACTTGGGATTTAATTGAAGAATATTGGAAGAAAAAAGACTTTTTGGCTTGTTATGTATTAACATTTAGTGTGTTAGAAGATAGATTAAATTCTTGTTATAAGGTAAGTTTATGGAAAAGAAGAAGTAAGAAATTTGAATTGGATGAAGTGCCTTCCTATGAGGATATTTATTTATCTCAAACTTCAGATAAAATAAATCTTTTAAAAGAGGATTTGTTAATGACTGAGACTATGGAGAAACAATTATATAAAGTAATAGGGGAGAGAAATACTAGATTCCATTCAACAATGTGGATGATGGAAACATTTACTAAAGATTCTATATCAGAATTATCAATATTAGCAAGAGAGCTAGATAAGATTCGTAGAAAGCAAAAAAAAATCATGGGGAAATAATCCCCATGATTTAAAAGTGAAATAGGTTACCCTAATTCAGATACCAACTGAACTCTATTACCATAAATTGGTAATATTGTTTTGTTGGTATTTTCATTTTCATCCTCTTTTATAAGAGCTGTATCAATATCTACATCTTTTGGATGAACAATGTGAGTAACATAGTATGAAGTACTACCAGATTTACCTTTTCTAGTAATCTTTCTTGAGTTCATACTTGTACCTCTATGAGCTTGAGTTGGGTTATATTCATAACCTAACAATTTAGAAACTTGGTAAAACATTTTACCAAATTTTTCCTCATTAAACTTTCTAATATCATAATCGTTTAATGCCAAATCGGAACAAAACTTATCATATAAATCAATCCTTAATGGAGCTTTATCTACTGATAAATAATGACCCTTTTCAACTCTAGTAGTGGTAAGATAATTTCTAACCCACTCCATTTTATCCATGTCCCAATATTGTTTCATGGTTAATAGTAAGTTTTGATTAGAATAGTACGGATTTGGATGAGTATAGAATCCATTTTGTAAATAAAATTGGACTGACTCAAACATAAACCTAAAGAATGAATTCCATTCAGTTTCATTCATATCATCAAATATGAATTTACCATTGAAGAAATCCTCTAATCTAAATCCGTTTTCAGTAGCTGATTTAAAGAAATCACTAAATTCAACACAATAGATTCTTCTACTTTGAGAAGTTTCTTGTGGTTTCCAAACCATATAGTTAGAACAAGCTACCATTTTTGGTAAATCTTGACCTTCTAATCTGAATTGGTTTTCGTACTTCTTTTGAACTGGTAAGAAGTTATTTATTTCATTAAATAACTCTCCAATAAAATATTGGCTAGTAACCTCATCAAAGAAAATGATTTTATCACCTAAGTTTACCTCTTGGAAGACAAATTTGTCTTGTTTAAGATTAACTCTATTGGCTGATATTTTAACTCCTTTGCGTAATTTCATAATTGAGTTTACTACTAAGGTTTTACCATTACCACCTTGACGGCTTACATTATCCAAATATCTATCTTGGAATAATACCATTTTACTCGCTCCACCTTCTTTATGGTCTGACAATAAATAACCTATTGCAGATTTTAAAGTATTCATATCCTCTTGTGAATGATAGTAATTAACACCAATCTCTGGTTTACAATCAATCCTTTCAGATTTCCTTTTAGATGTAGCTAATTCACAAAATAGTTCAAACTTACTTTTCTCATTACTAGCTGATAAATCTATATTACCACTAAAACCTTTCATATCTGGAAGGTTTGAGATAATATCAGTATTGTATCTATACAAACCATTTAGTTTTGTATTAGGCAACAATTCAATTTTATCTTTGGTAACTTTTACGATTCCATTATTGAAGTTAAAATACACTTCATTTTTGTTATCGTGTAAGAAATCACCTTTATGCAAATTGATTAAGTTAAGGTTATCACTATAAACTCTCTCGGTAATTCTTTTACCATTCCAAAACCATGAGGTTAATACATCCTCTTTAGATGCTGATTTCTTATCTCTATCATCAGAGACATAATACTTGCCACCTTTTTGAAAATGATTATCACTAGTGTTTTTGAAATAGAGTAGAGTTTCTTTGTGAATCTCTTCCGGTCCGTCTACTATTGTGACGGTTTTATTTTCTAGATTAATCTTACCTAAGATTGGATTTCCACCAACCTCTAACACTCTATAACCTCTTTCAATTAGCCACCCAATATAATTTAATGGGTTAATTACTGGAGTTGAATGGTTTGTGTTTGTTGGTAAAGACCAGAAAATGTTTTGTTTTTGTAACATAATATATAAATTAAAAATAACTCTCAATCTTCTTGTGGTTAGGTGATTGAGAAATAGACCTATTTGTTGATACATAATCTTCGCTGGAATGGATTTAACCCCTCGCTTAGTACCAATCTATGAAGTGTATCACTCCATGTTCCCTTTGCCGGTTTATACGGTGGTAGGAACTTCTTCTCTATGTTGGGTATCCACAACCCGTGAGAAGATGATTTTTTAATTTTTTTTGTAAGAGTGGTTTCCCTTTCTGAGTTTATCATTGCTGATTCAGAATTTATTTCCAAAACCTTTTTTTAATTTACCCTCATTTTGGGTGATTCTATTTTGATGTGGTATTCTTCCTTTCTGAGTTTATCATTGCTGATTCAGAATTTATTTCCAAAATACTTTTTCATTTTACCCCCATTTTGGGTGATTCTATTTTGAATGAGTGTTTTTCCTTTCTAAGGTTATAAATGCAAATTTTCACTTTGTAACCAAAACAATTTTTCATTTTACCCCCATTTTACTGTTTCTTTTTGGGTATGTTATTTTGGGTAGATTTTCGGATTTTTAGATTCTTAAATCTGAAAATCTATAAATCTATATTCTATTGGAGTAATCTTCCTTTCTAAGGTTATAAATGCAAATTTTCACTTTGTAACCAAAATAACTTTCCATTTTACCCCCATTTTGGGGGTATTGTATTTTGATTTAAAATGGGGGTAAAAACGATTAAATCTTTACCCCCATTTTATGATTATTTATTAATTTTATTTAAATCCTTGTTATGAATAAAAAGAAACCTAGGTTAGATTTACAAGCACTGGTCCATAATAAAAAAGAGTTTGAAAAACTACCTTTTCTATTACAAAAGAAAATCTTTGAATTTTTCAGAGTCTCTAGAATTTACAATGGAAAACTTAAAAAGATTGAAACATTAAAAAAGAAGATTAGTGCAGAACAACCACTTAAAAGAAAGTTATCTAAAATAATAACTGAAGATTTCAATTATATTTCTAATGAGTTATCAATTGGTATCCCCTCAATTTATTTAACAATAGAAATTAAAGGTGGAGCTTATAGAGTAGAAATTGATTGGAAAGGTAAAAGGAAAAGATTTACACTAGGGAAGACATTAAATGATATTAAAAAGGTATGTGAAAAATATAAACCAAATAGTTGTAAGGATTTAAATAATTCCAATTATAGAGAAATAGTTAGGAAATCGTTATCTAATATCATAGAAAAAAAATTAACGGAGATTGGTAGAGCTAAATTTGAAAGTTTACATAAAATAAAAATCAATCCAACTACTTTAGAATTTGAATTTATAAATCCAATAAATGAATTAGATAAAAAGAGAGATAAAGTGGCTAAGAAAAAATCTATTATTTTAGCCAATAATCAACATTCAACTTTTGCAGGTGGTGGTGGTAAGGTAAATACTGGTGGTGGAAGTTTTGCAAAAAATAAAAATCCATTAGCTAGACCTACTACAGTTGATGATATTTCTAAAAAATATAAAGTAACTGCTGAAGATAGTAAGGTTAAACTTTTATTGATGAGAAATAAAATGGGTGGGAATACAAAGAAGAAGTAATTTTTGGATTTTCGGATTAATCTGAAAATCTATAAATCCAATAAATCCCATCTATTTAGATATTCTTGTTCAATATCTTTAAATTTTCTTATTGAACTATCATTGTGTTGTTGTTCTTTTTTCCCTTTAGTATCTAACCATTTTTTATGGTTAGATGAAGTATAGTTAGCAACTATATTACTTGGTACAATATAGAATTCCGGTAATCTATCTTGAGAAATTAAATTAACAAAGACATATACAATGTTGGCATCCGTCATCTTCTCAGATTTTTCATTAAGTATCCACTCTCTTTTATTTATTTGATTAGTTTTGACTTGTATTCCTAATGTTTTGGTGGAATCTTCATTACATACTAATATATCAATTCCTTTAGTGTTTTTTAAAGTAACCGAACATATATAACCTCTACGAGATAATTCGGCAGCCACAAAATATTCTCCTGATACGCCGGCTAGGATACTTGATATTTTCATATTCATTTATTTAAAACTTCTTTAATAATTGTTTTTCCAATTCTATATGTTAATGGGGGAGGGACTGAATTTCCAATTTGTCCCCATTTTTCTGCAAATGTTCCTTTTAGTTTAAATGATTTTGGAAATCCTTGTAATACTTTAAGCTCATCAATAGTTGGTTTCCTTTTAACTCCATTCTCCACAAAAAACATTGATGGTGTTTTAGTAATCGTATAAGCAAAGGAGTTTACATCCTTTAATCTCTTATCAAATTGACCTCGGCTATGGAAATCAATATTTGGTATAACATCTCCAATAAGTTGAAACTGATTATCGTGTTCTGGGAATTTAGGTTCTATATTTAAATCCTTTCTGACACCCATAATGATAATCCTTTGACGAGATTGTGGTACACCATAGTAGATTGAGTTTAAGGATTTCCACTTTATTCTATAAGGAGTTTTCTCTAACTCTGATATGATATGATTGAATATACCCCTCATCTTACCATGAAGTAATCCATCTACATTCTCTATAATAAAAACTTTGGGTTGTAAACCAACAATGAATCGTTTAGTATGAAGGAAAAGTTCGTTTCTAACATCTAAAACCTCTCTCTTGCCGGCAATTGAGAATCCCTGACAGGGTGGGGAACTATCCAATACCTCTAAATCCCCTTTAAACATACCAAAATTTGAAAGTATTTCCTTCGGTGATACTTTCTTTATATCTCTATTCCAAACCTCCGCATTGGGGAAGTTTAACCCATAAGATTCACAGCTTACTGGATTTGAATCAATACCTAACAAATCCGAAAATCCACTTTTCCGATAACCAAAGGATGAACCACCACATCCACAAAAGAGAGATATAAAATTAGGTGACAATTTATACTGATAATTAATTGGTTTATCCTTTAAATACCCATTTTCTATGCCAATCTAAAAATTCTATTCTTGGTTCTATATCCAAAATTGAACTAGTTTGGTTATTTGCTATACTAATTCTTGCATAGTTTCTTGAACTTATGTGGGTAGAAAGTAATAAATGATTTTGATTATCAAATGAGAGGAATCCATCATCAAATAATTTATGATAAGTAGGTGTCATCATAATACCATTTTTAGGGTTTCTTTCATTTCCACATTTATCTTTTAAACAATTAGTTACTGGTTTTATATGACATCCAATAAGAATTCTATCATCACTACATTTAGATATTGCACAATGCATAGTTTCTTCTAAAACTTCACCTCTCCATTCACTTTGCCACGGTCTATCATTTGAACGACTTGTAGTAGGTGTAATTACTTTATCCTCAATATCTTCACTTACTTCTAATTGTTTAATAGTATCAATAATTTCAACTACTTGTTTGACCTCATCGTTTTCAATACTTTGACTATAATTTGGGTGTCTTGAACCTGTTAAATCAGTTCTAAAAAAGTAAGGACGAAGCTGAATATGTGTTTCATTGTTACCATCTATGAATTTTACAAATGATAATCTAGTTATTCTAGGTAAGCAAATTTCAGATAGTATGTTAAATATTTTTCTAAACTGCCTTTCACAAACTAGGTAATATCTTTTTCTACTATCATGAGTTCTAGTAAATGAAATATCTATTTTCTGAGGTAATGAGTTAATATTAGAAATTAATTCATTATAAAAATCACCTATTTTGTATTTATAATCTTGAGTAGGATACATATATTCATAATAAGCATCTCTTAAATAAATTAATAAATCATCCTTTAATATAAAACACATTCCATTAGTGTGTCTGAAAAAGAAATCATCTTCCTTGACTGGGCTATCAGTTGTTCTTATATAAATTCTCTTTTCACCAACTCCACCATCCCCATTATTTGATTTTAATTTTAACCTATTTGAAACTGCAGAATCAACATAATTGACTACTACAGTATCTATATCAATACGATTTAAATTATTTATTTCCATTTCATGGATTTAATTATTGAA
>JACCDP010123299.1_pt1 | contig 14018 bp, 24 predicted proteins | sample 7445841 | NCBI WGS metagenome assembly JACCDP01 (sample SAMN15323441, study PRJNA562643) | freshwater metagenome | isolation source: river surface water | place: USA:Blue River Watershed | collected 2017-08-17
CCACCATCAGATTCAAGATTGAAAAAAGATGTTGAAATATTATTAACAACAGAATCTTTGAATAAGGTTATGAAATTAAGAGGTGTTAGTTTCGATTGGATTGAAATGGATAATATGTCAATGAAAACCTATAAAAAAGATATTGGTTTCATCGCACAAGAAGTGGAAACAATATTTCCCGAATTAATAATTTATCCTGATGATGGTACAAACTCTTTTTATAAATTAAAGTACGACGAAATTGTTTCTCTATGTATCTCATCAATTAAGGAACAATCTAATATCCTCAAAACTGCTGAAGAAAGATTGGAGATAATCGAGATGAAAATGTTATAAAAAAAGAGGGAGTTTAAATTCCCTCTTTTTTATTTAATATTTCTTGAATTTCGTCTTTTACTTTAAATAACATGGTAAGAAACCTTGGCCAAATTTTGGGGTTATATTTTTTTATCAACTCAATTAAAATTAAATAATAAGGTTTTTCGTCTTTAGTTTGTTTCGAGAACTCCACATTTGGATATTGTGTTTGTATATCTGCAACAACTTTAGAAATTGCTGTGTCTGAAACATGTTCGTCATTAATTCTTGATAAAATATCTAAAGATAGTTTTGAAAGTTTTTCTCCTTTAGCAAAATAGTTTAGAATATTATTAAAAGATTTATCAAGATATTTTATATTCTCAGGATTTCTTAAATTATTTTTTCTTCTTTCAAATTCCAAAACTAATCCTTCTAAAAATTCGTTAGTTATTGCAAAAAACTCTATAGGATGACCCCAATATTTTTCATCTTTCTTTTCGTCGTAAGTAAGTTCATATGATGGTTTCCATTTGAAAGATTGTGTGGGGTCAGAGGCATGAATCATTTCATGATATAATGTTAAATAAAGGTTCTTTCTTGTCTCATAAAATTTTGGATTGACCTCAATGAATATATCCGCTGGGTCAAGTGACTTTTTTGGTCTTGTACCCATATACCCAATGTAAGGTAATCTTGGATTAACAATAACTTTCACTAAACCATCAGTTCCATCGGCTAATTTAAAAGGGATAATGTCAACAAGTTCTTTCCCCTTATACTTTTTGTTTCTTTTGGACCAAAGTTCATCGGCAATCATATTGATTTTTGTATAAACGTCGGGAGAAAAATGATACCTTTTCTGTTCATTAATAACATTACTTAATATGTTAATTAAATTTCTCATTTGTCTAAATCTGTACTCCAATCTATCATAATTTTCTTTGGTGAAATTTTTCCTGAGTACTTGTCAAAAATATTTTTAAACTTGACTACCTCTTTTTTTATGTTCTTTATTCTTGGCATTCCTTCAATCAAACCTGTAGATAAATATGCTTGAATTTCGTCATCAATTACATTGCTTCCATATCCCATATTAGAAATCTTTTTGGAAAGTTGTTCTCTGATGTGTGGTTCCATTTGTTCTATTGCTTTATTCATTTTTGCTCTATACATTGGATTTGAAAAATACAAACCGTGAGCAATTTCATGATGAATAAGTGAAGGGTCTTCATTTGTTGATTGGTCGATACCGATTAGATAAAAATCCTCTGAACCAACAAGTTTTCTTATTGTATCAACTACACTGAACATTATCATATCGTAGAGGTTCAAATCAGGTATTTTTTGGATACAAGATTCCAAAGATGTACAAGGGATGTTGAACCCTGACCAATCTTCATGATAGGAAAAATAATCTTTTTTAGTTTTGGCTTTATAATAATCTACATAATCTTTCCATTTGAAACCTTGACCTCTAAAAGTATCAGAATCAGATTCATAAAATTCTTGATATCTCAAAAATACCCTTGAACGTAATTTGTCATCTTTAATTACCAAAGCATAAATCTTCGGATACATCTCAAATAAATTGATTTGGTCCAATATAGTTTTGATATTCTTTGGTACCTTTTTGGGAGGTAATTCACCCCTCATTTCTTTTATTAAGGATTCTATAATAAGTTTCTTCAGTTCCATTTAAAAATAATCTTTAAAATATGAGTTGATATTTCTATCAATTTTTCTTGAATCAGGGTAATCGGGGATTCTTACAGATAAACAATCTTTGTCCTCTTTTAATAACCCAAGGTAACTTCCGAAATATTCGATGGTTCCTGAATTACCGTAACTTTTATTACTTAATAAATAGTCATTAATGAAACCTTCGAAATCACGAATGGGAACAATATATTTGGAAATAGTTGTGTCCTTTTTATAAGGGTGGGGTACGTAAATCCATTCACCTTTATTTTCGAAATAACGACCAAGTTCATCCCAAACCTCTTCGTATATTTGTTCTTCATATGCGGAATTGTAAGAGTTAGAGTGAATTGAGTATAATTCGCTTTTTACATCACTAAGTTCGTCTTCAAATAGGGAATCCATAGATTCTTCATCATCTATAATTCTTGAAACATTTTCAGAATCTACTTCCCAAAAGTCGGCATGACCTTGTTCTGAAGCGATTAACTCCATCTCTTCGGTTTTAGGGTCAAGTTTTTTTCCAGATAAAAGTTCAACTACTTTATTCTTTAAAGTTTCTAAATTTTCTTTATCTAACTCTTCAATCACATCCCTATAAACATTATCGGTTGTGTCCCAAACGGAGTTAAACCAATCACCATCATCGGATAAAATACTTCTTATTGTATCTTGGCTCACATCTTGATTTCGGCTACTACAAAATAGTTCAGACAAATCTTCTCGGTCACCAATCCAAAAAACTTTTTTTGTTTGCTGGTCTATTTGAATATCATCCAAAAATTTTTCAACCCAAAAATAATAATTTTCTCTTTCATTATCATACAACCATAATAGATACTCATTTTGCCACACCTCATTATCCGAAGCATTATGAGGGTCAATTTCTGACATCAATCCTCTCTTCTTGAGTATATTAAACCAAGTTTCATAGTTATTGAAATACTTTTCAACATCTAATTCTCCGTTGTTAAACATTTCTAAAAAATCTTGAATATCCATATTCTATAAATACAAAAAAAGGGACAAATTTTTGTCCCTTTGATTATTCAAATTAAATTGAAATTTACTTTGTGGTTTTGTTCACATTGTAATATTTCTCAACTGTCTTTTTGATTGCTGTTTTAACGTCTTCTTGAACATTAACTCTTTGCTGTTGAGTAGTCGTTTGTTGGGTTGAAGGTGCAGGTGCCGGTGCGGTTTCCTGTCCTTTATTTTTACATCCACATCCCATGATAGTATATTTTAGTTTAGTTTATTGTAATAAATATCTTTAAAGAGAAATATAAATTGAAAAGAATATTTATCAAATAAATGATAATGAAAAATTCAAAAATAATTTCGGAAAATTACCAAGATTATGTGGATGCTTCGGAAAGAAGAAACAATAGGGAATGGGAACTTGGACCGGATTGTCCTGAGGAGGGAATTAAGGCTCATGCTTTATTAAGTTATTTGGAGGATGAAGGGCTGGATTTTTTTACACCTGAATTAAGATTAGAACTTCAAAAATTACAAAATACTAAAGAGCAATTAGAGAAAGTCAAAGAAGATATGACAGATGAATCTGATATTGAAGATATTGAAGATAGAATTGAAAGTTTAAATGAGGACATAGAGGAGTACGAAAACTATAAAGATGTTTACGATATAATACCTGTTGGTGAACATTATGATATGACTACATTTAAGGTATTAGATGGTGGTGATATAACATATGCGGTTGGGAATGAAAAAGAAGTGGATGACAGTGCTAAAGAAGCCGTAGAACAATTAATTGATGATATCGGATATCAAGGATTCAATAAATCTTTTGTTCAAAATTATTTGGATGATGACGAAATAGAAGATACTGCAAGAGACGATTATGAATATGATGTAAATAATAATCCTGACTCATGGTTGGATGATTCCGAAAGACAACTATCCGATGAACAAGATGAACAAATTGCAATTATTAAAAATAAGATTCTAAGGATTAATAATTTAATTGATAAATTAAATGATGTTGATGACGAATACGATAAAGGGGAGGTTGAAAGAAAAATCTCTTTCTTAGAGGAACAAAAAACTGAGTTAGAAGATGAAATTGAAGACATTCAAGACAATCCTGAAGGTGATTTTAGAGATGATGCAATTGAGGAAAAGGTTGATAATTTAGTTAGAAATGCGATGGAAGACCCTATGGGTTATTTAAACGAAACAGGAAGAGATTGGGAGGATTTTATCGACAAAACAGAATTCATCCAAGGAGCAATCGATGAAGATGGGTTTGCCCATTTTTTAAACAGATATGATGGAAATTATGATGAAGTTAATGTTATGGGTAATCTCTATTTTGTCATGAGAATTGATTAAAATAATTCAAAGATTATATTTTGTTTATGGGAAGAAGAAAAAAAACAAAATTCAAATTGGACCCAGAATGGCTTTTTAAAGAACCAATTGATTTTGAATACAACAAATACACACTTTTAGATTACTTACAAAAGTGTGAACAAAGTTTTGATAAATTAGAAATATATCCAAACTTTGTCGAACTTTCTTTGCATTTAGCAAATTTACAATCCATTACAAAGGAAAATGTTCTGTTACTCACCAACAAAAAATTCGAATCATGTGATGACGAAATATTAATGAAAGAATTATATGCCAAAAAACCAAGACAAATATCTGAATCAGAGGAAAAAGAATTAACTAAAACTTTAAAATTTTCCAACGAAAAGTTAATAGATGCGTTTAATATTGCTAAGTCAATTTGGAATATCGCTTTCGATAATGTTGAAGTGTATCTTAGAAAAAATAAGTCCAATCTTGTTTCAGGTATCGGGTACATTTATTACTTTGATAAAGTTGACCAAAAACTTTATGTGTGGGAATACGAGATAAGAAAAGTTAAAGGAGATGAAATTAATAACAAAACCTATTTGGCTTTGATATATGAAGGTTCTGCCGAAGGGTTGTTATTGGTCAATGTGATTGATGAGTATTCGAAATGGAAAGATACTGGCAATCACCACGGTTTTCCAATTTTTGAAATGAAGACAACACAAAGATTTCCAATGGAGGCTACCATCATTCCAATTATGAAAAGAAAGTTGATGGCATATATTTTTCAAATTGTTAATTTAGAAAAGTTGAAAAACTTTGACACTGAAATTTAATTTTTATATCTTTATTTCATGGGATTCAATAAAAGGTATGTTTCATCCGAACACACAATTAATGCACTTAATAATAAGTCACTAAAAGATTATTACGGTAAAAGTGATGCGTTAATTTTTATGGACCCACTTAGCTCTGAAGTGTACAATTTACACCGAGAAGGAAAAAAAGAAGAAGAAATATTATTAATAATCAATAAAAACATGGAGGAAAAAACCAATGAAGTGTATTAAAGCAATCAAAGCAAGCAAAGAAAATGAAGTGGGAACAATTAAACGTGTTGATGACAAAACGGCATTCAACATGGTAGGACTTTCGTGGAAGTATATTTCGAAATCCGAGTGGAAAAATTCAACAAGGAACCAAGTTGGAACTAAGTCGGAACCAAGTCGGGACCAAGTTGATATCGTTTCCGAATCAACTGAAAAAAAACCCTATAAAAAAGGTACTAAATCTGAAAAACATAAAAACAAACAATAATGGGAACAGTAAAAATTCATTTATTTGAAATGCTACGTTTGGAAGCGGAAGCACAAAAAGCAAAGGCGTTATTAACTTTGGAGTTACTTTCAAACCATGCGACAGGAATCGGAGACCACTCAACCGGAGATTTTTATAAGAATGCAGACGAGGCCATGCAAATGTTGGTAGATGCTGACGATAAACTTGAAGCCATTCAGAAATATTTCGGTCAATGAAAAAAATTCTCAAAAAGTTAGAGTGGTGGTGGGATTATTATTTTGCATGGATGTTATATAATGGAAACAAGACACACAAGTATATTGACTACATGGAAAAAAAGTGGGGTAATAAAAAATGAATAAAGCGGTTAAAATCTTTCTTTTGGCAATTCTCTTAATTTTTGGGGTAACATACTTTTATTTTTTAACCTCATCTGTTAAAGACAACAGATACGAAAGGAAAGAAAAAGAAACCATTCAATACTTGAGAGACAGTTTGGAAATGGAATATTATAAAAAACAATTAGAATCATATCCATTCGAACATAGTAGAATCCCTAAATGAACGACAAACCTTACATTCAACAAAGATTAACATACACTGACGACGGTAGGTTGTTGGATGAATATGGTAATGCGGTAATGATGGAATGGGAGAGACCTATCATGAAAAAATCCGCCGAGGTTGTATGTAGAAAAGGAGGGAGAATATTAAATGTGGGGTTCGGAATGGGGATAATAGATTCTTATATTGAAAAATATGATATCGAAGAACATTGGATAATTGAACCACATTTAGATGTTTATACTAAAATGTTCAATGAAGGGTGGCATCTGAAGCCAAGAGTAAGAATAATGTATGGTGATTGGCAATGGTATCTAAAGTATATGCCAAAATTCGATGGGATTTATGCAGATACTTGGCAAGAAGAGATTCATGGACTACAAGAATACGTTCCAAATATTTTAAAAGACGACGGTGTCTTTTCTTTTTTTAATAATCCAAGAGGGGATGAGAAGGAACTTCACATGATGGAGACAGATTATGAAATCTGTAACAAATGGGGTAGGATTGAATATGAAACCATTCAACTTGACTTTGTAGATGATGTAAATAAACAAACAGATAGGGGACTTTTTTATTGGCATCCAACTTGGAAAACCTATTATTGTCCTGTAATAACAAAAAAAATAAAGATATGAGTGAACAGTCAAATGAAATGGTAAATCATCCAAATCATTATGGGGGCGAGAGTAACCCTTACGAGGTGATTAAAGTTTGTGAAGCGTGGGAATTAGATAAAGACGCTTATTTATTCAACGTTGTCAAATATGTTGCTCGAGCTGGAAAAAAATGTGTTACAAAAGAATTAGAAGACCTTAAAAAAGCAGCATTTTATTTAGATAGAAAAATTAAAAATTTAGAAAAATGATTATTTGGTTAACAGGACAACCTGGTTCAGGTAAGACAACAATTTGTAAAAGAATTCTTTGGGATAAACCTGGAGTTTTTCATATTGATGGTGATGACTTAAGGGACTTGTTTGATAATAAGGATTATTCTGAAACAGGTAGAAGAAAAAATATCGAACTTGCTCAACAAATTGCACATTATCTCCACAAGAAAGGAAAAGATGTTGTTGTTTCTTTGGTTTCTCCATACAAAGACCAAAGAGATAAGTTCAAAGAAAAAATTGGGAATAACTTAATTGAGGTTTACGTTCATACTTCAGAGGTTAGAGGTAGAGAAAATTATTTCGTAAGTGACTATCAACAACCAGTTGAGAATTACTTCGATTTGGATACAACATTTGATGATGTTGAAGAATCAGTAAAAAAACTTTTAGAATATGCAAAAAATCCACGTTGAAGGAGACCCTAAATTGAAGAACACTGGCGCCAAGCAGTATTCAATGTTTATTGGAAGATGGCAACCATGGCACTCGGGTCACAGATGGCTCGTTGACCAAAGATTAAATGAAGGAAAGAATGTTCTCATTTGTATAAGAGACATCAAACCTGATGAGAAAAATCCATTTTCTGCGGCTGAAGTTGAAATGAATATTAAAAAAGAATTGTGGCAATTGGTTGGAGATGAAAAAGTTAAGGTTATGATTATACCTGATATTGAATCTGTAAATTTCGGTCGTGGTGTCGGTTACGATATTATCGAACATATACCACCTCAAGAAGTAAGCGAAATTTCAGCAACAAAAATAAGAGAACAAATGAGACAGGAAGGAAAGTTATAATGGAAAAAAAAAATCATTTTAACTGGATTTAGTGGAAAAAATTTATTAGAATTAAGTAAATAAAACATTTTAATGGAAAATTTTGTAAATAAAATAATTAACGGAGATTGTTCAGAGGTCATGAAGACAATGCCTGAAGGTTCCATTGACCTAATTGTTACATCTCCACCATATGGGGTAGGTATTGATTATGATGTTCATGATGATGATATGGATTTTGAAACATATAAAGAATTTTCCGTTAAATGGTTAACTGAGGCTTTTAGAGTTTTGAAAGATGATGGTAGAATTGCGATAAACGTTCCTTATGAAATTAATCGTCAGTCAAAAGGTGGGAGAGTTTTCATCGTTGCAGAACTTTGGACTTTGATGCAAAAAATCGGTTATAAATTTTATGGTATAGTTGATTTGGACGAAGAATCTCCACACAGAAGTAAAACGACTGCTTGGGGTTCATGGATGTCACCGTCAGCACCTTACATATATAACCCGAAAGAATGTGTTATCTTGGCTTACAAGAAAACACACATAAAAAAAGTAAAAGGAGAACCTCAATGGAAGTTTGATGTGGTGGATTTGGAACAGGAGGATGGTAGTATCAAGAAAAAGAACGTCTATCAAGATGAGGATAAAAAAGAATTCATGGATTTAGTTTACGGTCAATGGAGTTATTTCGCAGATACCAAACAAATGACCAAAGCAACATTTTCATTGGACATCCCTCAAAAGGCCATAAGAATTTTGAGTTATAAAAATGACTTGGTTTTGGACCCATTTTGTGGCTCAGGTACAAGTATGGTTGCGGCGGAAATTGACAAACGTAGATGGGTTGGTATTGAATTGAGTCCAAGATATTGTGAGGTTGCAAGGGAAAGAGTTCAACACTTTGTTGATAAAAACAAACAAATAGAAATGGAATTTAAAAAAGGGTCTTGAGACCCTTTCTTTTTTTCGTAGATATTTATTGAAAATTTTTATTATGTTACAGATTATTTTAGTTTTAGTAGTTTTCGCTGCAGTTTCAGGGTTCATAATTTACAAGTCAAAAAAGAAAAAAAGTGAACCATCAAGTCAACCTACTTATCCAATATCAGATAACCCAGGTGGTGGTGATGTTCCATCTAACAATGATTTTGAATTGAAACCTGAAAGACCAAGCAGACCTCAAGAGTAAATAAAAAACTGTTAGTGAAGAAAGGGTCCTCGGACCCTTTTTTTGTTAATATGGATATTTATATAAAAACTTTGTATGACTTATTTCGTATTGACCGAAAATCAAATTAAAACAATCTCCAAATCACTTAGTAAGGAGAAAGGTCAATCAATCAATGAGAGTGTTTGGGGTGATATTGGGTTTGAATTACTTGGTATTGTCGACCCCACAGGAATCGTTGATATTGTTAATGGTGTTAGATATTTTACCAGAGGTGATTATTTTTTTGGAACCCTTTCATTTATATCTGCGTTCCCTATTTTAGGTGATGTTGTTGCTAAGCCTGTAATGGGAGCGTTAAGAATAGGTGGTGGTAGTGCGGACTTATTGAAAAATGCAGAAAAATTGGCGGCTGCTGGTAAAACTGCAGAAGCGGCAATTGAACTCGAAAAGGTTGCAAGAGCGCCAGGAGTTGTGGGTTCTTTCATTAGAAAGGCTTCAACATGGGCACCAGATTTGAAAAGTCGATTAGATGTTTTACCTGGAGGTATATTCAAAGGATTTAGAAATACAGTTTTCGATTGGTTAACACTACTTGAAAGAGCGGGTGCAAAATCTACGAAATTAGCTACAGAAGCTGGAATGTTGGCAAAAACAGTCAATATAACAAAAGCACAACAATTAAAAAACATCAAGGAGTTACAAAACTTCCTTAAAACATCTAAAGTGTGGGATAATGCAGCATTGAGTCAAAAAGGGACATTATCGCAAATATTTTTAGGAGGAGCACCAAGATTGCTAGGAGACAGAAGAATGAGAATCTTACTGAGACAAACTAAATATTGGCTTGGATTTTTGGATTGGGTTGGTATTGTTGATGCGGTATCACCTGAAGAGGCTATTGATATTTTGGGTGGTGAGGAAGCAACAAGAAAAAAAGTAGATGAGTATAATAAAACAGAACAAGCTAAGGAATACGCATCTGAAGATTTTCCTGATATTAAACAATCTGATGTAAGTAAAAAGGTTAAACCTGAAAAGAAAACAGATACAGACATTACAGATTTTGTGTCAAGTTTATTTTCTAGTAACATCGGAAGAGCTGCACTTGCTTTACTATAATTTTAATATATGAAAGAAGAATTAATAAAAAAACTTGTACAAATACAACTTCAATGGAGATTTCTTCATTGGCAAACTTTCGGTGACGCCAAACATAGAACGTATGGAGAAATCTACGAGGGTTTAGATGGTCTTATTGATGAATTTACTGAGGTAATGATGGGAAAGTATGGTAGGCCTACATTTGAGCCTGAGTTTGGACTGATGTTCCAAGATATTTCGTCTCTTAGTATGCAAAATTTTTTGGATGGAATTACTGAGTTTTTTGTTGGGATGTCAGAACAATTGGATTCAAAATACGACACCGACCTATTAAATCTTCGAGACGAGATGTTGGCATTGATAAATAAATCAAAATACCTACTTACATTAAAACACTAATATGAAAAAAGTTATAAAACTAACAGAAAGTGAACTGGTTAGATTAGTATCCAAAATTTTAAGTGAAGACGAAAAACTTTCTGAAAAACTTCCAACAATTAAAACAATTAAAAGTAATTTTCCTAATGCAAAAACTAGGAACTATAAAGTTATTTCAGTAAAAGGGAGACCATCGATAAAAAAGGGAGATAAATATTTATTGTTGACAGTTGGTATGATAATAAAACCAACAGATTTCTTAAAATTTAAACATGGTGATGTGGTTAGGATTTCAAGTATAAGTCCTGAAGACATGGAAAAAGGAAGAGGAAAATATTTTCAACAAGTAGAATTGTCTTTTGATGATGATGGCAAACTTGAATTATTTGTATATTCTAATTAATGAAAAGAATTATTAAAGAAACAGGAATTCGTAATATTTCGGATTTGAGGAATAGATATCCCAAAGCCGAAATTTATTTTCACCAAGATTTGGATGGAGTGACTACTGCAATCGCAATGAAAAAGTATTTGGAGAACAATGGTATTGATGTTGTGGGTGCTCATGTAATACAATACGGTGATAAAGAATTTTCAGTAAAGAAAAATGATGCTGAGGGTGATACAATGCCTGTTTTAGTCGATTTCGCACACGGGAAACCAATGTTCAAAATTCATACAGACCACCACGACAAACAGGTGGGAGCTGAAAAAGATGCCGCAAAGTCATTTAGGCAAGCAAGAAGTAATGTAGAAACAATTTCTCAGGTGGTATCACCATCCGATATATTTCCTTCATCAGATATACTTTTAATTTCTACTGTCGATTCCGCAGATTTCGTTAAACAGGGTTTGAATCCCGAAGATGTGGTAAACTATCTTTTCAAACTTGATAAAGATAAAAGCCTTCAAAAAAATAAAATGCTTTTAGGTTTGGTAATTAACAAACTGATATTGGCGTTTAAAAACAGGAAAGGGTTCATGGAAGATTTGGTTATGAATTCAGAACCATCTCTACTTTCAATACTCAATAATATTAAATCTTGGATGAAACAAACATCCGCTGAGTCAATCGATAATTTACAACAAAGGTCTGAAGATTATTATCAACAAATGAAAAATTATCCTAAACGAGTGGTACAAGATGGTATTATATTTCAATACGGTGCTGGGTCAATGAAGTCAGGTTCATATGATAGATATACTCCATTTAGAGTTAATCCTGATGCTGATTTCTTAGTATTACTGTGGCCAATGGGGTTACTTCAAGCCTCATGTAATCCCTTCAAAAAAGAAAGACAATTAAAAGGTGTTAACCTTGGAGAAATTGCTCAAGAAGTTTTATCCGAATATGAACCAGCTTTGAAAAAGAGAATAATTCCTCTCTCAACAATCAAATGGTTGAGTGAGGTTTCCGTTGGTCCTGAAAGTGTTGGATTTACATTTAAAGATTTCGATGCTTTGTTCGGGGGAAATATTGCCTTTATGGAAGGTGGTGAACAACTATTGGATAGATTACGCCCGATTATGGACAAACCTTTTAGTGAACTAACTGAACCTGAAAAACAAATGTTGGATAAGGTAGGAGTCAATATGTGGGACTTTATTCAGTCACACTCAGGAGGACATAAGTGTATAACAAACATATCAGGGTTGAATTATTTAGGTAGAAAAACAAGACCATCAGAAGACCCTTACAAATATAATCCTGAAGCTGGCGATGTACCTTATGTTAAATTTATGAAAGAAGTTGGTAAAAAGTTTGTTGCTAAGTTGAAAGAAAAAATTGCACAATCTAAGGACGAATCAGTTGAAAATCCAATTTAAGAATTTTATATTTGGTATATGTCAAAGAAAGTATATACCAAAACAGGAGATAACGGTTCCACAACACTTTTGGGTGGAACAAAAGTTCCCAAAGATGATTGGAGGTTAGATGCCTATGGAACAGTAGACGAGCTAAATTCATTCATAGGACTTCTTGCTGACAGAATGGATGGTTTGAAAAAAGAGTTTGATTTAAAAATTGAACAACTTGAAATTATTCAAGACAAGTTATTTAGAATCGGTTCATTATTATCTTATGACCATTTAGGTTCCTTCAAAATGGAACTAAAAAAAATTACACTTGACGATGTAGAAGGGTTGGAATTGTGGATAGATGAAATGCAAGAAACCTTACCCGAACTCAAAAATTTTATATTACCTGGAGGTGATGAAGTTGTTTCACTTTCACATGTTTGCAGAACTGTTTGTAGAAGAGCCGAAAGAAGATGTGCCAAAGCAATTCAATATCCTGAAATTTTAATTTTCTTGAACAGATTAAGTGATTACTTTTTCGTTTTATCAAGATATACGAATCACGTACTTGGTTACAAAGAAAAAATTTGGAAAGGTTAAATTATATATTCGATAGAATCACCTGGCTCAATGTTCAATTTTTCACAAGTACCACCTTCAAGTTCTAAAACAATGTTTCCATTCCCACAATAAACAGGACAATCATCACCCTTACATGGAGGACAGTTGTGATGAATATTAACGATTACATTATTTTTTACTATTAAAATGTCCAAAGGGATGATACAGTTTTTCATCCAAAAACATTGATTATTACCTCCCATGAGAAAAAGCAAACCTTGAAATGAAGGATTAAATTTTTTACCCATCATTCCAATAGATTGAGATTTTTCGTCAGCAATTACTTTGATTTTAAAAATATTTTCGTTAATTTTGACTTTCATATATATAATAAATACAAATGGATAGAAAAACTTATGTAGGTGTTATGGTTAAATGCGGAAACCGTATTTTACTATGTAAAAGAAATAATCAGGGGTCTTTTCCTGGGATGTGGTCAATACCTGGTGGTAAGTTAGAAGACAATGAGTCAACTCAAGAAGGTGCTAAAAGAGAATTCTTCGAAGAGACCGCAGTGGATATTGATAATCAAAATCTTGAGTTTGTTGGGTTGATTCCAAGGCACACAAGGGATGGTAAGAAAGTTAAGGGACTGATGTATGTTTATTTACTAAACACAGACAAAGAAATTCAACCTGATTTAGCATCCGCTATCGATGGTGAAGAACACACTGATTGGAAATATTTTAAAATTGATGAGATTGACCCTATGAATACAGGTGATTATATGTATAAACTAGCTGAAATTATTTTGAAATGATTAAAAAATTCTTTTATAAACTCAAGAAAGCGTTTCAAGATTTGTGGTTAGGATTTAAAATTGCTGAGGAGAATAGACACAAATCACAATGGGGTAAATTTTAAAAATATTTTTATTTAGGGTTACTTTTTGTATTTTTTGGTATATTTATATGTTCATGTCCGAAAGGACGAACATCCCCAAAAAACCGTTCTGAGAGAAATCGAGAGGTTTCATCAAACTTGGAACTACGAGATGAATGAAGCAGTAATCTCGAAAAAAAAAGTCCCACAATATTTGGAAGTTTAAATATCTCACCTTATCTTTGTGGGACTTTATTATCAAAA
>JACCDP011212814.1_pt1 | contig 14018 bp, 10 predicted proteins | sample 7445841 | NCBI WGS metagenome assembly JACCDP01 (sample SAMN15323441, study PRJNA562643) | freshwater metagenome | isolation source: river surface water | place: USA:Blue River Watershed | collected 2017-08-17
CATGTATATTAAAGATGAAGATAAGTGGAACAAAGAAGAAGACAGTTCAAAACTCAATAAGGCAATCCAAGAAGTTACAAGGAAGAGCATGGGAACGCTTATGAGTTGGAAAGAGGAGAACCCGGATTATAAAGATAGGGATTCAGAGTTCTCGGAACGTTGTATAGTCATCCAACAGCAATCGATGGCTGCGCATAATAGGGACACCTATTATCCAAAGGTGGTTAAGGCGATTGTCAAGGAAGTAGCAGTAGATAAAAAATGATATGTTTTATAAAATATTTAAAAATATATTGTTATAATTAAATAGCTAAATGGAAATCGAAAATAGAATTAAGGAATTAGAAGATGAACTGGAAAAAACAAGAAATGAATTAAATGAAACCAAAGAACGTCTTAGGAATTATACCGCGCCTAAAAGAAGTAAAAAATTTTACGAGTTGCATAAAGACGAGATAAAACAAAAGGTAAAGGAATATAGATTAAAAACAAATTACACAGTCTCAAAAGAAAAGAAACAGGAATATAACCGAGCAGCATATTTGAACAGGAAGGCAAAATTAGAAGCATCAACTGCCCAACTAGCGGACAACTCGAATGTTTAGTGTGTATGTCGTAAAAATGACTTAAAATATAATATTTAGTAAATATATACTATATTTTATTTATGAAGGAAGCAGATTACTCGACAACTATAATTTACAAAATCACATGCAAGGATCCAAATATAACCGATAAATACGTAGGGCACACAACTGACCTTGTTAGACGCAGACAATGTCATAAAAATAATACTTGTAATGTTAAATCAATTAACTACAACTTAAAATTATATAAGTTTATTAGGGAGCATGGCGGATGGGATAACTGGAAAATGGAAATAATTGCACATTACAATTGTAATAATCTCAATGAAGCAAAACAAAAGGAACAAGAACATTATAATGAATTAAAAGCGTCATTGAATAGCATGGAACCGTTGAAACCGAAACAAATTAAAACGAAATGTGATGTTGAAACGTTATCTGATAAATTCGAGTGTAAAGAATGTAATTTCACCTGCTTTAATTTGATAAAATGGAATAATCATATGCTAACGAAGAAGCATAATAATAGAATAAATATAATAGCCAAAAAAATACAAAACCCAACAATTGAAACGACAGGAATTAAATACAAATACAAATGCGAAACATGTGACTATATATGCTATAATAAAACTAACTTTGAAAAACATTTAGCAACTCGAAAACACAACAATACTGGCAAATGTTTCCAAAAAAAAGAATATAGTTGTCAATGTGGCAAGGTGTATAAGCATCGTCAATCGCTGAGCACTCATAAAAAATCATGCGCCACAACCGAATCGACTAATGTAATCGAATCAGTTGCTAAGGAAGTAGCAGTAGATAAAAAATAATGGTGTAAGAAAACAAGTATTACAAATATATGATAAAGTTATAATCAAAACCCATACTTCGAAATAAACTCGTCCATGTTCGTCGTTCCCATCGACGAATTACATAATTGGCAAATAGGCTTCAGATTATCCACCTTTAGTTCGCCACCAGCCGCCTCCGCAATTATATGCCCACAATGAAAACTCGCCTGTCTAATGTCTGTCAATTTACAACACAGACATTTCGCCTTTCCGGTGTCTTCTCCCATCCACTTATCCCATACCTTAAGCTTCAGTGGTTTGGGAATCGTCTTCTTCTTTTTCTTTTCATATACCGGACTCGGATTATTCTTTCCAGTCACGTATGTTTTCTGATTATCACAACCCGGATCCAACCAGCCCGGATCGTTATACTCGGGAGACAAATTTATGTTATGAAAATCTAAAAACGCATCCATTGGCGTTTGCGCGTTATCATCATAAGGTTCCAGCACGACGCGAACCACATTATTTTTATTTACATTATATGCTTTTTCTACACCAGGCAAATCCTTCATAAAATCCAGCAAACCCTTCCAAAGCTCTAAAGCTTTCTTTTTGCCCATCGGGTGACAGAACATTGGTTCCTGATCCTTATAACCGGGCGGAGCCTTCTTCGTTAGCTTCATCGCTTTATCTATTGGGTTTTTACCCGGCGGCAAAGGACGTAAGATTAAATCGATCACCTCCTCACCCGTATTCTTTCTGTATAAACGAGTGGCATGTAAGCAAACCTTGTTTTGCTTTGTCGAACCAATATTTCCTTTCGTCATCTTGTGGTGTTTGCTAGAATAAAAAATCACATTTGCCAGAATCAATTTTATACACATCTAAGTCGTTCTATATGCGCGAATTTCCGCAGTCTGCTATTGACCACTGCCTATAAAGTAACTGTACCCGAACTCTTCCCAATCATCTAAAACACCATTTATCTTTTTGATTAGTGATGCTTTATTCATGTTTATATTTACTTCGGTTCTGCGTTTGTAAATTTTCCACACTCCACGGTAAGCTTCGTCCAATAGTATTTGTTGGTTTATTTTCTCAACAAAAACCTTGTTTCTTAGTAACTTTCTATACATATTTATCATGTCGAATTGTTTTTGTTTTTTATCTTTAGTAAGAGGAATGTTTGAGTTTATATAGAAGTACGCCGAGTATGACTGACAAAGAGTGTCATTTATGTCAATCCTAGAGTGTTGTAGACGTGATCTCATGCTGTCTATTTTTTCCCCTGTTTTTATGTTTTCAACGAAGTGATGATCACCGAAGATTTCGTCAGGTTCCGTGGCTAGACGGTATTCGCAATTCGGATAGACTTCCTCGAGTATCTTGCGAACCGTGTAATCACCGAAGATTTGGTTTATATACGTGTAATGGTCCCACCCAAAAGTTATATTCCGCTGATTGGTGGTCATGTCTTATTATTAATACATTTTACAAACACAAAATGTATGAAATCAATTTTATGGAATTATAAATTATTTTTATTACATACGTGGTAATAAAAATACATGATTCGCTTAATATTCAGACCACTTCTGTCGGTTATACGAGTTGACTACTAACATCTTCTCGGCATTGTCCTTCCAGTATTTGACTTTGGCATTGATAGCCTCCTCTTCCGGAGTTAGCGGAGCGGCCTGTGTCTGACGAGCATTTAACCGGGCTAAATCGGCATCACTCGCCTTAGGCTTCTTGCCGAAGCAATTGACTCCAAACTTGATATTTGGATTCGCCATAAACCCGCCGTTTATTCCGGGACGGCCGCAGTTGTTCTTTCGCTTCTCCGATTTCTGTAATTCCGCCCAGGTCGATTTCTGCGTGGGGAAATACGCCATCTGCCCCTCCGACCAGCCATAGTTACACCATTCCGCACCATTATTATACGCCTTTTCCATATCATCGTATGTCGCTAACCTGGCACCATACGCACTGCAAATGTTCTGTGCATCATCGTAGGTATAAAGGTTATTGGAAATATTGAAAACCTCATCTTGCGACGCTGGCTTCTCAATCTCAGGTTCGCCACCCTTCACCTTCTCTTTATCTTCGGCGTCCTTATCGGGCTTAGCCTTAGGGAACAAATTGAACATATCCTCGAATATCATTTCAACGACAGGTATATTGAAAACGGTGGTAGTAAAGCTAACTAACAATAGAACGACTAAGTATATCCAAGCGAATCCAATTAGCAATCCTATGCTGAATGGATAACTGCCTGTAATCTTAGACGAAATGAACATATACAAATACATCAGAATAAGCGCAAATCCGACGTAATACACCGTATTGAAATCAGATAACTCGCGCTTGAGCTCATCGACCGCGTCCGATTTGGCGGTATTCTTGTCAAAAGCAAGATACACTATATATAGTCCAATCGCCGATAGAACGATAATGTCGATCAATCCATTGTTTCCAGATATCAAACCTAACGTAGTAAATGCCCCTAAAAACCCAAATATGATTAATATATTCGATTGGGTAAATTTAGAATCCATTATATTATAATACGTTATTTTTTTTCCGATAAAATAGACAGTATGCCATTGGTGTTACAATGGTCGCCTCACTAATCGTAGTTACACTCTGGTCATTAAAATGGACCCATTGTTTATTAGCATTCTTAACAAACGCCGTATAGTGGCCGCCATTTACGCCTCCGCTATGATTACAAACGGCATACAAGTCGTATTTATATGCCATGGGCTTGTAGCCGGATACGTATTTCGATAGGTCTAAATCATTGAGGGGGAAAGATACTGGCGACTGTATCTTGCGCATTCCATTCCCCGAGAACCTCTTCAGTGTGATAACCAATACCTTAGGGAAACTCCAGAATGTAAGGTGTTTATTGATATCTTCTTTCTTGCCCGTCTTCTCATTGAGCCAGGCGTTCTCGCCGGATAGCATTTCCGGTTTGGTATATTCATCAAAGCAATCATATATGGAAATATCCGATTTCGTAGTAGGTATTGGCAGGTCCAATACAAAGAACATTTCCGATTTAGTTGCGTGCTGGGTGGCGCCGTCGATTGAGCGAATCTCGGACACATAAATGCCATACATCAGTTCCATAACTTCCGAGTATTCCTTTGCGTATGTGTCCTTGAGAACGCCGTAGCAACTGATCGCTAGTTTATCTACGCTGTGTTTCGATTGACCGGTGATGCGTATTTCGACAGGGCGACGTATGCTGTCATGAATACAATCCATCATAAATATCAGAAACTCGGACATATCATTCTGGTTCCACCCGGTGAATATATCCTTACCCTTAATTTTAGCCAGTCGCTGGACGTGATGGACGAATTTATTCGGCGAGATACTCATGTTATTGTTTGACCATATTAACCGACGTAATTCATTCCACTCCGTTAATATAGTAGATTCATTCACATTATTGATTTTCTTGACCTTATCGAGAACCTCATGTAGTTCAAACGTGTGGCTCAGTGCCTGGAGGCATGAATTCAGAAAACATGTATTTCCGAGGTTTGCCAGCCCGACGTTTCCTTTAGATTTGTATTTTGTTAAATCCATTGCGTTCTATTATCGGTATCTATAAGTATTTTTCTATATCAATTATATAATGAACACAAAACGCCAAGTTCGCAAATCGAAGCCGAAGCGCCCTAAGGGGAAAACTCGCAAGAACCTTACGAAGAAAAGGGTTCGCGGAGGATGAGGTTACAAGAAGTCAGCCTCGCCGGTGCTGAACATTTTTTAGACTATACCGCATTTGTTTTTGTTTCCGTAATGACGAACTACCCACCGAATAGTTCTGAGAAAGGATACTATTTATCACTTTACATAAAAAGTAATAAATCAACGCTTACAAATCCCCATTCCGTTCATAATATTCGATTTGTTTATCCGTCAAATTATTTATGCCATATATGCGCGAACCTTGTTTGTCTAGTTTCTTCAATAATTCATCTTTTTCGGCCCCATTTTTCAATATTTTTCGAGATCTGTTGCCGAGTCTATTGCGATACGTAACCCTCCATGGTCGTTTCATCGCCCGTTTCATCCCATTTGACATTCGTTTTTTCCTTGTTTCATTGTTCGGCATTATAGTATATCAACATATTTTTATTATCTAGGGTTACATCCAGCGCATAATAGAGACAAGTCGAAAATTGTGCCGGTTTTATCATTCGGCACTCTGAGAGACCCCCACTGTAGTTTCAAATATGGCACATAACTATCTGCATTGAGGTTCCAACAGCGATCGACTCTTCCTTTTCCCAAAGCGCACGTATAGTTTTGCCGTTCTAGAAAATCTCTTACAGTTTGGGTTCTCGTCGTCTTCGTGGAAACCGCGCCCATCTTTCGTAAATGGGTATAGAGTGTTTTTTGGAGTCGGTCAATCTCGATTTCTGGCACAGGTTCCCACGGTTCAATTTCTGCCATTGTATAAATGCGTATAGTAATATATTTCTAATATGTTTCATAATGTAAAAATGGTTTAAAGTATATATGTAGCGTATTATATAGATGAATACATCAATTGCCGATAGGAGATTTCGCGCTCTGCGAGAAATTATTCGCGAGTATAGCGAGAACGTGCGGTTGAATAACTTGAATGTTATAGAGTATTCGCGAACAATTCGCACGCTCGTCTCTTTAATCACTGAGTCTAGCGCGATGGACACATTCACCACCATTTTACAGACGCAACCGGAGGAGCGCATCCGGCTAACCGCTTCGCAAATTGACGCCGCGACGGAAATGATACACTATGATTGCGATACCATGAATCAAACGCAGTGTCCTATTACTTTGGAGGATTTTTCGGATGGGGATCAGGTATGTAAGATTATACACTGTGGGCACATTTTCAAGCGAGCGAATCTGATGCGATGGTTTGATACGAATACGTGCTGCCCCTTTTGCCGACACAATCTGATCGAGCAGAGGGCAGAGCCTCCAGTGCCGCCGCCAACCTCACCGAACCCTAACCCGACGTCAGCGGCAGATGCGACGCCCTTAGTGGATATGGATCAAATCACACGTATTTTGACGCAGTATGTTAACGAGCAGGCGCGCACCCTGGATGCGTCGGGTAATTCCAGTTCGATCTACACATTCCGATTCCCTTTGACTTTTAGACATTAAAAGTATATAGAAAAATAATTGTATAATATACTATATATACAATGAACTGGGGATTTGGAAGAACCGCAAAGAACTGGGGGTGGGGTATTGGAAGATAAAAAAATAATATTTACATAATTGGGCAAATATTGTTTATGAACGTCTTCACTTATATTTATGGCTTCACGCACTTGAACATACAGAACTTCTCTACGCGTTCATCGATTACCCTTAATCCTTTTTCTATCAACAATTCTCGCAATTTACTTGCTTCAGTTCCTTTAACAACATTAAACATCCCATCTTTGTCTGACCATCGCTTAGTCGCTTCGATTATAAACAACGTTCCACCGCTTTCTAAAATGCGATATGCTTCAGTTATGTAATCGTGACAATTCGAACCCCACATCGCAAGTGATAGTATTACGACATCGACCGTGTTTTCCTCATCAGGAACCATTGAAATGTCGCACGAGGTAACGATATCCTCATCAAACGCAACATGGTCGTAGTTTGTAAATTTGAATCGAGAATCGGTTTTGAAATGCTGTGATATTTCGGCTTTGCCACACCCCATGTCAACAACATGTTTGATCCTCTTGGTTTGTATTTTATTTAATTCGGCAATTATTCGGTTTCGGGGAATTTCATCTTCCGGGAAGGATTCTTCATTTTGTCCCGAAATCTCGTGGTATTGGTGCCATAACTGTGGGTCAGTTTTAAAGCGTTTTCCGAGGTTTGTCGATGTCAATGTTTTATAGGTTTGATGTAACGTTGATAGTTCGGATTTTGTGCGCGCGCGTTTCTGTTCGGTTGTTTCTTGTGGTGAGTTTTGTGTGGGCTTTGCGAGCTTCATAGATTTTTTCTTTGTTTTCACGTCAATTATAAATTCTTCTTCTTGTTTGTCTTCCTCTGATTGCATGATTTCTTCGTTTGATATTTCTTCTCCATTCATATACTTACACCACAATTTACGGATATCAGTATTTTTCATAATATATTTATTATGTTTATATCCAGACTGTGTCGTTTGTCTCCATTTGCATAAAATTTTCTCGTTTGTTACTAATTCTAATTCTACGTCCAATTTTTTCCGTTCGGCATAGTCAAGTTCCTTATTCTTGAGTAATTTATTTATATCCTCAATACGCTTTAAACGATTCTGCTTGGGGATTCGTTTATTTTGTTTTTCGAATTTAAGCAGTTCAATTAAATTTATTTTCCATATTTCCAACTCACTCGCAAAGTGTAACATGTATTTGGCATCATTAATCATGTCTTGCCACTTTTTATATTGTATACCCTTGTCATTTGACGCCCAACCACTTTTTTCATTCCAAATATTCACTTGATGTTGTGTCCAACAGCCTAATTCAATAACTTCTTTAGTGTTTGATTTATTGTCCGCACTAGGTCGTTTTTTATTTTCATCCATATGTTGCAGCAATTTATCAAAATTTGAAGTCCATTTTTCTAGTAATCTGTCAGTGTTGTCAATACTCCAACCTGGTAACCCATCATCGAGAATTTTTCGTGCCTCATCACACAAACAACCTCTTTGACCTTTTAATGCCTTACAAAAATCACTTAGTTTTTGACCGTCGCGTTGTTCCTGTTTTAAATCTTCGGAATCTAATTGTGATATTTTACACCGAGGTATCAAATTTGCGCCAGGGCTCTTTTTTATTCGTTGATTTGCTCGTTCAACTATTTCACTTGCGGCTTTTATTTGACGAGCATCTAGATCGTCATTTTCGTCTCTCCACTCAGGAATTTCTTTATCTAAATAATCTACGACGTCGGGAGGAGGCGGTTTATAATTGATAACTCTGCTTTTTTTATCTGGCGGGTTTAATGCGTTTGGCGGTTGTAATGCGTTTTTCCATCTTGTCAATTTTTCATTGTCTTTACTTTCTTGCTTTAATTCCTCTGTCGTTTCGTTTTGTGTTGAGTATTTTTTAGGCATGAAATGTTTTCCTTTTATCTGTCTTGATTTTGCTCTTGAAACAATGTCTTTTGCGTCTTTCAACATTTTATCATTTGGTTCGTTTCTCCAACCAGGTAGATTTACATCAAGTAATTCAACAACTGAAACGGGACATAAACCACCGCGATTACCTTTTAATGATTGCCTATAACCAGTCAATTTAGACGCATCGCTCGATTCTTGCTTCTCTTCAATTGTAGATTTTTTTGTTATTTTTAAAGCAGTTGGAAGCAATCTGCCGCCATTTTTTTGTCTGTTATACGCGTTTGCAATTATTTGTTCCGCCCTGGTTAGTGATTGTTTTTCAAAGTCTTGTTCGATATCCCAACCAGGCAATTTTTCACTGAGATATTTGTCGACTTCGGATGGGCACAGTCCCCCCCTCCTTTTTTTTGATAAATCAGTTGTGGCAAGCTTTGCGTTTTTCCAAGCTCTAATTCTGCGAGCATCCTTGGTTTCTTGTATTAATATTTCGTCTGTATCTTGTGTAATATCTCTATCAATTGGCATTAATCTGCCACCAGTTGATTCTCTGGTTTTTGCGCGCATTACTATTAGTTTTGCGTCATCAAGTGCCTTTGATAAAACATTATATTCGATGTCCCATCCAGGTAAATTTTTATCCAAATATTTTCGAACGTCAATTGGACATTTCTTCCTCCAATAATGCAGTTTTGAAGAATCTGCTACCTGTTGTTTATCGTTCTTATTACCGCTACTAGGCAATAATCGTTCGCCGGCATTCACTCTATTTAAACCCCTATCTACTATCTGGACCGCAATTTCATATGCACGCTCATCCAATCCTTTTCTCCAACCGATTAAGTTTTTGTCGAGATAATCACGAACTTCATATGAACATAATCCGAATCTTGCTCCGCCATTAAGCACTTTTTTCCAATCGCCAAGTTTCTGAGCGTCTTTGTTTTCTTGGATGAGCTTTTGGTCGGTTGACCCCTTTCTTTTTTTTGGAATAAAATATCCGTCATTTTCAAATCGTTTATTTGCTCTCTCTACAATTCCAATTGCGATTTCCATCGGGTCTAATCGAATATGTTCCACTTGACACTCAATGACTTGCGAGCAGATGTTATTTCCAAAATCTTCGCCATCTTTGATCGACCACAACATTTTGATTTCGTCGTTAGTATGGAAGTCTATGCGAGGAGGTCTTCCTTGTTTTTTCGGCGCGTCTAACTTTGCTATCCGTTTTCCATTTTCACTGACAATCGGATAGTATACAGTTTCTAGTTCTCCGTCATCATTCTCTATTTCCGCTTGAAACAATCGTTGTACCTTGGTATCCTTATCAACGTCTTCCATATTGTGCCGAACGATCGGTTCTTCTACGTTCGATGTATGTATCTCAATCGGTTCTCCGTCTTCAATCATTTCATCTATCTCATATTCATTCTTGCGTTTATCTTCACTATAATCAACGCGGCATCGCTGTTCTTTGATAGCATTCTCTCTCTCAATCGGTGTGAAATTCGACGGATACCGAACCATGATATCATACAGCTCAGGGTCTTCCTCTTTCAACGCAGCACATATATTTGAAATTCCATTATAGTTACCATTTACCAGCTCTTCGCGAATCACAAGGTCTCGCCTATATTTATCATCTCCGCAATTATCATACTTTGTTCTGTCTACATAGACCGGTATCAATACAGTCGCATTTATATTACTGCCCGCATTAATGCGAACAATCCTGCCTATATTCTGGATGATCGCAGTATAAGACGTTTTTGGGTCGACGAAGACGCACATGTTGGCTTTTTTCGTATCGACTCCCTCTCCAATTGTCGCACACGACGACAATATGAATATCTCATCATCAGGGGTTCTATCAAACTCATCAAGAATCGCAGCCTTGTCCTTTGACATCCCAGTCAATCCTTTGAACGTTATTCGTTTGTATTTACCTATGTTATCTGGAAACTCCTCACTCAATACCTTTTCAAACGCAATTTGAAACGAACCATCATCAACAAACCGCAATACCGATGTATCTGACTCGCTTTCCTCGCTTACTTCACTATGGAATGTAAGAACCCTGGTATTTCCGGTTGTAAGGATAGCTCTCGCAATAGTTTCATATATAGAAACAGCCAACGAACTCTCGGTAAACATATCGATTCGGATGTCGAATTGCTTCAGAATCGCGTCATGAACGCCCTGTAAGTATGTATATTCGTAAGCGAGAGGACCGCAATCGCCGTATTTACCTTCCGCGTTATTTTCGCGGTCGTACATAATAATGCCGTTTTTATTCACAGGCGTTGCTGTGAAGAATATGCGTTTTGCGTATCTTGACAAGCACGGTTCGCAATATATAAGCTTTTTATTTTCAATGCTAGTAGTGCGATGAGCTTCGTCGAACAAGCAAATTTCTATCGTATGCCCGCATAGATTATCCAATAATACAGCCAAACTTTGGTATGTAACGCATATGATTTTCTTACCATTTTGATTTACAAACTTCTGTATCTTTACTGCGTCTGTTGTAGATTCTATATCTGCGATTTGTTCGCTGGATATGTTAATTTGTTTGTGTTTGTTTAGTTCATTTGGACAATTTTCAAAGGTAAGATAGTCTTCCAGAAACTGTCTGATTAAGGCTAGATTCGGAAATACGATTACGTTCAGTGTTTTTTCTTGTGTTATGATTAGCTCGACCATTATACGCGTCTTACCGGTTCCACAAAACATTTTTACAATACAAGCGTCAATGTTAAATAGCAAGTCTGTAATGCTTCGGAATGCGTCTTGTTGGCACGGGCGCGAAAGACGTTTCGCGGTTTTGTTGTTTATCTTGCAGCGATATGTTATGTTATCCATTGTAAATAGAGTTTTTATGTGATATTATTTTCAAATATATCATGAGAATCAATTTTCATACAAAAAAATATTTTTATACCATTTATCGTGGCGTATCATTTAACAATTTAATGGAAGAAGCTAGTAATCGTCTGAATCTTATTTTTCTCATTGGAAATACGATTAAGAACCTTATCAAACAACAGCGTTTTCACCTTTGCCGAACAGTATTTTTCGCGTTTCTTCATATACAATTCCCAATCGCCACCAAACTCCTTCTCCATCGCCGCCATTTCTTTCTTGAACGTCTTGACCGCACTCGGTTTTCGCTGATACTCCCAAATCGATTCCACGGCAAGACCGAAGAGTTGCTGTAGCGGCTTCATCAACTGATTCGTAATATAGTGCGTGTAGTCGATTTTCAAGCCTTCGCTATTGATGAACTCCGGCGTCTCGATTCGATCGCCCATTAGCGCCTTTGCCTTGTTTGTCACTATAAACGCATACTTGACGCGGTCGCCAGGCTTCGGTTTGTTTCCCGGATCGCGCTCCGCGATGCGGTCCGCCAGCACTTTGTGCGCAATCTGGTTCGGGTTCTTATAGTCACTTCGCAGAGCCCGAGTAATCATCAGTTTTTCCATAGGCACATTCCCTTCGATAAGATCATTCAACGATTTGTCGAGGAAATCGATGGCCCGCTCCACGTTATTCTCTTTCATCAGGATATTGAGGATTCCGCCGTAGGTGTCCTTGAGATAGTCGCAGGCGTCTCGGCGCTTGAGTGAGAGTCCCATGTATTTGAGTTTTCCCTTGTTGGCATCCGTCTCGTATAGCATGCCGACATAGCGCTTTTTCGATAATAGGACAAAGGGCATCAGCGTCTTCTCGTATGTAAGTTCCATAGGCGCTTTCAGGAAGGACGAACACAAGTGTGCGACGTCTTGGGCAATTTCGATAGTAACCTCGAGCGCCTTCTTACCGCGGATGTTTTCGCCCGTCCTCGGGTCTTGGAGATTGAATGTGAAGAATACACTGTCCGTGTCTCCATACACATACTCGGCTTTGGTAAGGACCGTGCCGTGGCATTCGGTCTCATATTCCATATTTCCATAGACCTCCTCAATCATCCGCTTCGCGTAGGTAATCATCATACGCCCCGTCGCCGTCGTTGATGCAGCAACATCCTTCTCATAGAACGTCGAGGTCTTCGCGCCACACTGACCATACAGCGAATTAGCCGTAACCTTATATCCGAGCTGGCGCTTGTCGAGAATGTTCTGCATGAAGGGATCCTTCTCCGTCTTGATCATCTTTCTCGTCTGCGCACGCGCACCCAACAGTTCCTCCAAAATAGAGGGCATGATCGACTTCTGACCGTCCGGGAGCTGCGCCCAGCGGCACATCATGGTTCCCGACTTGACCTTCTCGGCGCGGGACGTCGGCGTCTTACGCACATACCGGAACGTGTCGAATTCAATATCGATATACTCATACCCCGGTAGGTTGTCGTAAATATAGAGACCGGTTTTCTCATCCTTATCGCCAGTCTCGCCGATGAGGGCTCCGGTCAAGTCATATTCCTTCGTCCATACCTTACTGTCGTGAGAATAATTCTGACTGATCATCGATGACGGATATAGAGAGGCATAATCAACGCACGCCACCGGATTGTCCATATACATCTTACATTTAGGAGGTAGAACGATAGCGCCCTCATACCCCTCATTCCCGCCATTTCGATCCAGATCCGGCATCAACGTGTTCTTCTCGCGACATTTCTTAGCCACGAAACTCGTCAGTTTGATTCCCTGGCCACGGAACACTAGGAAACTAATCGGCACGCTACAAATCCTGGACATCTCCACATAACCAGTAATCACGTCGATTTTGTTCATCAGGTGGTGAACCAGGTTACAATCCTGAATACAGTATTTCGCAACAATTGCCCTGTCTGTCGCGGATCCATTTGCCAAACGGAAGATATCCTGAGGCGTAACATCATCCTTAGCCATACCCCACTTGACCGACTTGCTGATTTCGATGTTATGGTGGCCAGCTACAACGATAATTCCACCCGGCAATATGTCAACCACCTTCAATTTCTTACCATCGCCGTAGTAATCCGATGTAAATCCAGTTATTTCCACATGTATGAAATCATTTATACTGAGGCCCGTCAGATTCCGACTATGGAGTTCTGTGGTGTCACCATGCGCCTCGCTCGTTCCCAATACAATTTTTTTAATGTCATCGCCGATATACTGACCGGCGACATCATCCAGTTTATAGGACGATAGATTGAAATCGCGGCGGAAATAAGTATACATATCAATCTGTAGCCGACCCGCCGTCTTGAAATAACGCAAATCATACTCACCGCTCGCCAACGCCACCTTGGCATTTTCTATTGACAACTCACCGGTCTTGCTCTGTTTTCCACACATATCGCCGCGGTTCCTCGACAACATCAGGAACTCCGTTGCGCACCGATTCTCCTCGGCTCGGCGGAACATGAACTCATAATCGAAACCGAAGATATTATACCCAATAATGATGTCGGGGTTTTCCTGTTGAATCAGTTCGGTCCATTTGAGCAAGAGTTCCTGTTCGTTTTTCGTCGTTTCGATGACGACATTGGGCACCGGGTCGCAAGTTCCGAGGACCAGG
>JACCDP010028453.1_pt1 | contig 14017 bp, 19 predicted proteins | sample 7445841 | NCBI WGS metagenome assembly JACCDP01 (sample SAMN15323441, study PRJNA562643) | freshwater metagenome | isolation source: river surface water | place: USA:Blue River Watershed | collected 2017-08-17
GCACTCACAGACAGCATCCGCAATGATGTTGGTACAGAACAAGCCAGTCAGTTTTCCAGCCAGGCCAATACTGCATTGGCCAATCTGTTGGCAGCAGTTCAAGCAGCCAAAGCTGAGATGGAAGCTGCACAAGGTGTATTGACTGGTCAAGAGATCACAGTTCCTGGAACAGAACCTGTCGCCGAACCCGGCGCTGACTTAGATGTTGATGCTGCCCTGGACCTTGAAGCCGAACCCGGTGAAGAGGAAGAAGAGGAAGAAATCGACGCTACAGCCGACCTAGGTCGCGAGCGTAGATAAAATGCTCCTTTGGGAGATGACATCTGTAGACTCGGCCAAGTTGTTAGCATTGGCCGAGTTTCTTATTGGGAGAGCCAACGACACTGATGCTCCAAAACAGATATCAGTGAATGCATTCATCAAGTTGGCACAAGGACAAGGCATCAGCCTCAATCGAGATCAACTGATCGTCCAAAGCCAAACACCACCGCTCAGCAATGTGATCCAAACTATCAATGGTGATACTATCGTTTTCAAAGGTGCAGAACAAGTCACAGATACCATGACTGTGGATCAAGCTGAAAAAACTGTGGACCAAATGGCCAATCGAGTGGCCAAAAAAGCATTCAAATAGTTGACAGGTACCAAACCTGTGTAGTATAATAACAGTAGGAGATTAGAATGGCTTATTCAGATAAGGTAATCGATCACTACGAGAATCCCCGAAACGTAGGATCACTTGATAAAAACGACCCCGGCGTGGGCACCGGTATGGTAGGCGCGCCGGCTTGCGGCGATGTAATGAAACTACAGATAAAGGTCGAAGATGGTGTTATTACCGACGCTCGTTTCAAAACTTATGGCTGCGGTAGTGCGATCGCTAGTAGTTCGTTGGTTACAGAATGGGTTAAGGGCAAGACTCTTGACCAAGCCGCCACGATCCGGAATACTGAGATCGCTAATGAGTTGGCTCTGCCGCCGGTGAAGATCCACTGCAGCATCCTGGCCGAAGATGCCATCAAAGCTGCCATCGAAGACTATCGCAAGAAACATGATCTCAGTCACTGATATCGCAGCAGAAAAGATCAAAGCCTACATCGCCCGGCGTGGCCGCGGTCTAGGTATCAAAGTAGGCGTGCGCACCACTGGTTGTAGTGGCTTGGCCTATACACTAGAGTACGTAGATCAAGAACAAGGACTCCAACACTGCGTAGCGCACTTCGACGATCACGGCGTGCGAGTATATGTCAATCCCGAACATCTTCCCTATGTGTCGGGCATGATCATAGATTATCAGCGAAAAGGTCTCAACGAAGGATTTGAGTTTATCAACCCACAAGAAAAGGATCGTTGCGGTTGCGGCGAATCATTTAGAGTTTGATCACACAACGGTATCAGTATGCTCCACTGACTAGAGAGAGCGTGGACGGGCAGAGGCTGTATGCCACTCCTGACGGCAATAAACTACCTAGCGTCACAACCATCTTGGACAAGACCAAGCCAGCAGAAAAAAAGTTGGCCTTGGAAAACTGGAAGCGGAGAGTAGGACACGAAAAAGCCCAACAAATCACCACAGAGGCAGCCAACCGTGGCACCAGGATGCACAGCTATCTTGAGCACTACGTTATAAACAGCGTACATAAAGATCGCGGCACTAACCCCTTCAGTTGGCCCAGCCATGCCATGGCCGAAGTGGTGATCAACGAAGGTCTCACCAAGGTAGATGAGTTCTGGGGCACTGAAGTCCCGCTTTATTTTCCCAGTATCTATGCTGGCACCACAGACTGTGTGGGCGTGCATCAAGGCCAAGAAGCCATCATGGACTTTAAACAGACCAACAAGCCCAAGAAGACCGAATGGATCGAAGACTATTTCCTGCAACTAGCGGCCTATGCCGAAGCACATAACGAAGTATATGGTACTCGTATACGTCGTGGCGTGATCCTGATGTGCGCCAAGCCCGAGCTAGATGATATGGGAAACATCATATCAGAACCACAATATCAAGAGTGGATCGTAGAGGGCGCAGAGTTTGATTCTTGGACCGATAAATGGTGGAAGAGAGTAGAACAATACTACCAGAATCAGTGCTAAATACCTATCAATATAGGTAATAGACATGGCCATCGTACAAATATCGCGAATCACAAACCGTAAAGGTCTCCGAGAAAATCTGCCCCAACTAGCTGGCGCAGAACTGGGTTGGTGCATCGATACTCGCCAACTTTTTATCGGCAACGGCACACTGGAAGAAGGTGCCCCGATAATCGGTAATACTGAGATCCTTACAGAGTTTTCTGATATTGCAGCATTATCAAGTTATACCTATTCGGATGCAGTGGTAGGATATGCTGCTCAAACTGGATCTACGCCAAGTAGCCCAGTTGTACGAACTATCGCGGCCAAACTCGATGATTTTGCATCAGTACGAGACTTTGGAGCAACAGGCGATGGGGTAACCGACGATACTGCAGCCATCAATCGTGCGTTGTTTCAGTTGTATTGTCGCCAATCTCAAAATACACAAACTCGCCGTCGTTTGTATTTCCCTGCTGGAACCTACTTGGTTTCAGATACCGTACTGATCCCCACTTGGGCCGAGTTAGTCGGCGAAGGTCCGGACCATACCATCATTTATCTCGACACCACTGACAGTTCTAATCCGGGATACGTTGCACGGTTTGCTGACAGCTTGCAGCAATACGGAGCCAACATTGGTAATAGCGGTGCTACTCTTCCTCGCGAAATCATTATTCGTGACATGACATTCCAAAGTGGGTTGTCGGCAGATGTTGATGTTTTTATGGTCGACTCGGCCACTCAATGCTCGTTTGAAAATGTCAACTTCCGTGGTATACTATCAACTGCACCGTCGGATGCCACCGACAATCTTTCTGGCGTAGTGTTCAATGATACATGCGAACAGATAAACTTTAACAACTGTCGATTCAATGGGTTGACTTACGGAATCACAACTGATCAACCCATATCATCTGTGACTGTATCCGGCAGTGCATTCACAAATCTCTATCAAGGTGTTGTGCTTGCCGAACCCACTGCCGTGTCGGGAGGTCCAACTGGCTTCCGTGTTGTCACCAGTTTGTTCGACAACATTTATACACAAGGTATAATATATGGCGCATCGACTTTGTGCGCCACTGCTCAAAATATATTTTATGATGTAGGAAACGAGTTAGGTGCCAGTCCAGTCACTTCGGTCATTGAATTCAAAAATGACACTTGCGCCAGCATTGGAGACCTATTTGCTCGTACCGATTCTGAAAACAATCAAGTCAGCAGGATATCAATCACTGTGTCTTCTCCCAGTGCCAATCCTGTTGGACTGATGACTCAGCTGGGACGTCATACTCGTAATGTCGGACTTACTTTTAATCTACCCGACAACAACAGTGGTATCACAATCACTTCCACCAATCCTGCTTTGGTCCGTGCATTGAGCATGGATTATACGATGGTGCGGGATGGCGACGTGCGACACGGTCTATTCACTGTTAGTTCTGCAGGAATCGGTACTGCAGTGTTTTCCGATGAGTACACCGAGACTGCAGATATCGGAGTAGTGATGTCCGCAGCACAAGTTGGAAACACCACTCTCAACATCAGCGCCAATACGACCAGCACCGGTGCCAATGTTTCGCTGACCTATAGTATCACGCATCTCGCTTGACCTGGCCCGCTGATTATACCCAACGATTAAAGGCGTGGGCTGATCTTAGGCACCAAGCTTCGGCTCTTCCTAAAGAACAAGCTCTACACCTCATCAACGATTGGTGGCTCGGGTTGCCTTGGAAACCATATCTCATACATTGGGACGATTGGAAATCATGGCCGGATCCTTGGCAGCTTTTGGAAGAAAATCATTTCTGTGATCTTGCTCGTGCTCTGGGAATCCTGTACACTGTACACTTGTGCGATATCGCCTCGACAGTGGCAATAGCTCAATGTTCTGACACACATTTAGTCCTAGTCGATGATGGATTATATGTGTTGAATTGGGAGATTGGTAGGTTGTTAAATATCGCATCCACAAATATAAAGATAACTAAAACGCTAGCCAGCGTAGATTTACCACACCTAATAACGAGTTAACGATGCAAATACAAGTTCAAAAAAGAGACGGCAACAAAGAATTATTAGACTTAGAAAAACTACACAAAGTGGTGTTCTGGGCCACAGAAGGAATCACTGGCGTCAGTGCAAGTGAAGTAGAAATCAAAAGCCATATACAGTTTTACAATGGCATCAAAACATCCGACATACAAGAAACTTTGATCAAATCAGCGGCCGATCTGATCACGGAAGAGACACCCAACTATCAATATGTGGCAGGAAGATTGATTTGCTATCACATTCGAAAACAAGTTTATGGAGATTTCCAACCTTGGCACATTCTTGATTTAATCAAAAAAAATGTAGCAGCGGGGTTCTATGATCCTGAACTTTTAGAATCATATACTGAGGATGAATGGGATCGCATCAATGGGTTCATCAAGCATGAGAGAGACGAAGAACTCACTTATGTGGCAATGGAGCAGTTCCGCGGCAAATATCTTGTACAAAATCGTGTGACTAAAGAGTTGTTTGAAACACCGCAGGTCTGCTATGCTTTGATAGCCGCTACTCTTTTCGCCGCTTATCCAAAAGAAACAAGGATGATGTGGGTCAAGGACTACTATGATGCTATCAGCACACATCAAGTGAGCCTGCCCACTCCAGTGATGGCTGGTGTGCGCACACCACAGCGACAGTTTTCCAGTTGTGTGTTGATCGAGACTGATGACAGCCTCGATTCAATCAACGCCACAGCAAGTAGTATCGTAAAGTACGTCAGTCAGAAGGCTGGCATAGGCATCGGCGCCGGTCGTATCCGCGCCATCAAATCTCCCATCAGAAACGGCGACGCATACCACACAGGGGTCATCCCATTCTACAAGCTCTTCCAGGCTGCCACCCGCTCGTGTAGCCAAGGTGGTGTACGCAATGGTGCAGCCACTCTTTATTATCCCATCTGGCATCTCGAAGTAGAGGATCTGTTGGTCCTTAAAAACAACAAAGGCACAGACGATAATCGAGTACGCCATATGGACTATGGCGTACAATTCAACAAAGTCATGTATGAGCGCTTGCTGACCAATGGTGACATCACACTATTCTCTCCACATGATGTTCCCGAAATGTTTGAAGCATTTTTCGCCGACGTGGATCGATTCCGTGAGTTATATGAGGCTGCTGAACGCAATACCAAACTCCGCAAGAAAAAAGTCAAAGCAGTAGAACTGTTTTCAAGTTTCTTGCAAGAGCGCAAGGACACCGGTCGCATCTATCTCATGAACGTAGACCATGCCAATACACATGGTTCCTTCAAACCCGACCTTGCCCCCGTCAAACAAAGCAATCTCTGCTGCGAAATCAACCTACCTACTCGCCCCCTCAATGATATCAATGATCCCAATGGCGAGATCGCTTTATGTACATTAAGCGCCATCAACTGGGGGGTGTTCAAAGATCCTGAAGATATGGAAAAGGCTTGTACACTAGCTGTGCGCGGACTTGATGCTCTACTCACTTATCAAAACTATCCGATTCTGGCTGCACAGCTGGCCACAGAAAATCGGCGTCCCTTGGGTGTAGGCATCATCAATCTAGCTTATTGGTTGGCCAAAAACGATCTCAGTTACAGCGACCCTGCTGCCTTGCCGGAAGTGGATCGTTGGGCACAGCACTGGAGTTACTATCTGATCAAGGCTTCAGTAGACCTCGCACAAGAGAAAGGCGCTTGTCCCAAATCCAATGAGACCAAGTATCATGATGGCATCTTGCCGGTGGACACTTACAAGCGTGAAGTGGACGAACTGGTGCCACATGTGGATGCAGTGGACTGGCCTGGGTTACGCGATCGATTGAAAAGATATGGCATCCGCAATAGTACTCTAATGGCATTGATGCCTGCAGAGACTTCGGCACAGATCAGCAACAGCACCAATGGTGTGGAACCACCTCGCTCTTATGTTTCAGTGAAACAATCAAAGGACGGCGTGTTGAAACAAGTGGTGCCCGAGTATCGCCGCCTCAAGAACAAATACGAATTGCTTTGGGATCAGAAATCTCCCGAAGGCTATCTAAAGATAATGGCCATTCTCCAGAAGTATATCGATCAAGGTATTTCTGTAAATACTTCTTACAATCCTCAGCATTACGAGGACGAAAAGATACCCATGTCGGATATGATCAAGCACATGGTAATGTTCTACAAGTATGGAGGAAAACAGTTGTATTACTTCAACACTTATGACGGTTCTGGAGAGATCGACATTGATCGTCTGAATCAAAAGCAAATCCTCATTGAATCGGTGGACACCAGTCTGCAAGCCGATGAGGCCGACTGCGATAGTTGTAAAATCTAACTTAACTAAAAGAGCATAAAATGACAGTATTGAATCTACGAAAAGATAGAGACCACACCACCAGCCTAGCCTTCCTGGATCCCAAAGGATCTGTGGGTATGCAACGCTACGACACACTCAAATATCGACAGTTTGACAAGCTCACAGACAAACAGTTGGGCTTCTTCTGGAGGCCTGAAGAAGTAGACGTGTTGCGTGATGCCAAAGATTTCAAAGACCTCACGTCTTGGGAACAACACATCTTCTCCAGCAATCTCAAGCGCCAGATCCTATTGGATTCGGTGCAGGGCCGCAGTCCCAATCTGGCTCTCTTGCCGCTGGTCAGTCTTCCAGAACTGGAAACATGGATTGAAACCTGGGCATTCTCGGAAACTATCCATAGCAGAAGTTATACACATATCATTCGCAATGTCTATAGTGATCCTGCTCGAGTGTTTGATGAGATGCTGGAGATGGAAGAGATCATCTCCTGCGGCAACGACATCAGCAAATATTATGATGACCTCATCCGTTACAGCCAGTGGTATCAATTGTTGGGTGCCGGTGACCATGAATGCAATGGTGTGAAATTTACAGTGAGCGAATATGAACTCAAGAAAAAATTGTGGTTGTGCCTTGCCAGCGTCAATGTTCTCGAGGGAATCCGGTTCTATGTGTCTTTCGCGTGCTCCTGGGCGTTCGCAGAACTCAAGAAGATGGAGGGTAACGCTAAGATCATTAAGTTTATCGCCCGTGACGAAAACGTACATCTTGCAAGTACTCAACAACTCCTAAAACTCTTGCCACAAGATGACCCCGACTACATCCGTATCAAAGAAGAATGCGAACCCGAACTTGTGCGTATGTTTGAAGAAGCTGTGGCTCAAGAAAAAGCCTGGGCACATTACTTGTTCAAAGACGGGAGCATGATCGGTCTCAACGAACAACTGTTGTGCGACTATGTGGAATGGATCGCCAACAAGAGAATGACTGCTGTTGGGTTGCAAAGCAAATTCAAAGGTGGAAGCAATCCCTTGCCTTGGACACAGAAATGGATCGCCGGTGCTGAAGTGCAAGTGGCACCACAAGAAACCGAAATCTCTTCCTATGTGGTGGGCGGAACCAAACAAGACGTCACCAACGATACATTATCGGGTCTTTCTTTATGACAGTAAGACAAGAATTTATTTTTGAAACAGTTGATGGAAGACCGTATATAGAGTTCTGGGACTGGGCAAAGACCTTGCCCCTAGAACAACAGAATGATTTGAATCAAGCCCAAGAACGCCAGTTTAAGTTAAGAGACGAAGCCATAGCTCGTGGCGATCTTCGAATTTCCGAGGACCAGGGCAGTTACATATGGAAAGACGAATTCGCTGCTAAAAGACAACACGATCCAGTTTGGGATAGCTATTTTCAAAGATGGCGCCGTGAATGCGGTATTGCCGAAGTCAGCAAATTAATCAAGGAATAAAATGCTTACAGTCTACTCTAAAACAGTTTGCCCTTATTGTGTAAACGCCAAAAACTATCTTAAAAACAACAGCATCGATTTCACAGAGATCAATATCGAACAAGATCCCAACGCTCGCGAGTTCATCATGAGCGAAGGGCATCGCACTGTGCCCCAGATCTATTTCCAAGGCCGGGTTTTCGTATCAGGTGGTTGGCAAGGGTTAAGTAAAATGACCCCCGAGCAGATCCGTCAAGAGATCGAACTGCGAGACGCCTTAACCAACGATATCGGAAACCTATGAAACCAGAACTCAATACAGTTTACACATTTAAACTGATCACCGGCGAGGAGTTTGTCGCTAAAATCCTAGAAATCAATGCTGATCACATGATCATCGAACATCCCATACTCACAGTGATCAGCCCTCAAGGTCTGCAAATGATGCCGGCTTTGTTTTCTGCTAATCAGGACAAAACTGTGCGACTAAATAATGCTAGTTGGGCTATGATCGCAGAAACACGTGACGATGTGCGAGACAGTTGGACTCAAGCCACTACAGGAATCACTCCTGTGCGTAAGTCCATCATAACTGGCTAGTATGTCTCACAGGTTCGTGATCATGATCTCGGGCCAGCTTCACGAATACACCAGTTATGAGGACATACCTGCTGTGTTTGATCATGTGATAGAGTTTTGTCCCGAAATCCCGCCAGGCCCGCATACTCAAGAACAACACGATGAGATTGATTCTTGGGTTCCAAAGTTTGAGAGATTGATGGAGATAGAACGTGCCAGCAGCAGCAAGAAAAGGTGATGCCGGAGTACCTCACTGTAGCAGTTATACTATAGCTACAGCATCTGGTGATGTCATCATCAATGGCCGTGGAGCAGCACGTCAGGGAGATGTGTCGACGGCACATCTAAAACCAGGCGGTAAAAAATGTGGAGGACATGTAGCTCCTATTGCACGTGGATCATCGTCGGTTTTGATCAACGGTAGACCTGCTGCAAGAGTTGGAGATCCGTTGTCATCATGCACTGCTGTTGCTTCGGGCAGCACTAATGTGATCATAGGATAATGCATGGCCTGCGGCGGAGCGTTTAGTGCAGTAATGAGCATTGCAGGCGCCGGAATGATTCCGGGCGCCTCCAGCATCCCCGGTGTTGGTGCTGCACTGGGACCAGCATCGTCGTTGACTTCATCACTGGGTAGTTTTACTAGCCTTCCTGTGACAGGACAATTTTCTGATATTGTGACTTCAGCCACAGGCGTACTGGGTGGAGGAACATTAGATAGCCTACGAACTTTGGGATCTGGCATCATGCCTAGCTTGACCAATGCTATCCCTTCTGATTTTGCCTCCAGTCTGACCACGTTGACAGGCGGTGCGACTGGTGTGTTCGATGGAGGATTTTCTGGACTGGTCGGCTCTACTGCAACTGGTATCATGGGCAGTGGCGATCTATCGAGATTTGGGCAGGTGTTTAACTCGGCTGAAGGATTTTTAGGACAAGCAAATCAACTAGTCAACAGTACGTTGAATTCTTCAGCACTCGCTGGCACATTCGGGTCTCTCACTGGTGGGATGGACAATGTCATCACTGGTAGTTTCAATCAAGTCACTCAGGCGTTTGGATCTTTTGGTGGTGACTTATCTAAGTTAGGTAATCTAATCGACCCCAGCAATCTGGGAAATCTAGGAAACCCCTCGGCACTGGTGGGACAACTGGCAAAAGTGGGAGGCATGGTGCCCGGCATTGAATCTGCTTTACGAACCGCAGGATTGGATACATCTCAGATCGCCAGTCTGGCTTCTGGCGCTTTGCCCAATCTCACAGGTACAGCTAATAAAACACTGTATGATTCGATGACCAAGATCGGTGGCACAGAACTGTTACAAGTAAAAAGTTTGCTTGGAGTTTCAACACCAGGAATCAACAACATGGCAGATTTGTTGAATCCTCAAAAGATATTGCCTAACAGTTTCCAAACACTGACCACTCCTACTCCCAACGGATTGCGAGGTATATATAACTCTGCTGGACAAGTAAACAGCAATCTTGAACGGGTTTTCCAAGATCCCAAAGCCCCGGCCTACACCGGAGATGATCCCATAGTTCGAGCACGTCTAGGTTTGCCCCCGGTCAGTGATGCTGATAGGACTATCACAGTATGAATTATGACCAACTAAAAAAGATTATACCGCCCGATCAGGCCCTGGCCAACGAAGCACTGAGTCGCAGTCTTCGACAGGTCAAAGATATATTCAAGACTGATTTGCCTTCGTTGGCAACTGCAGTGTCGGCGCTTGAAAGCAATAAAGATCTAGACCTTATCAATGACCTGACCAGTCCAGTTCCGGAAGTGATACAACAGTTTGTTGGAAATGTTTTGGCTACAGGCACCGGGCCCGGAAATACCATAACAATCAACGACATGATCGGAACAGCATCTGGCAACACACATGTGGTTGCTTTAGAAACTACCACAACAGTGTTGACAGATCTTTCTGCCACAGGAGCATTGGATCCACTGACTGGCAATGGTGGCAGCAGCTCCAGCATCAACAATGGTATCTATACTTTGATGCAATATGCATTGACTGGTACTTACAGCAATGGCGGTAATCTCGGAGACACTACCACTATACCCAACACAAATTATTATTCGGGCCCTCAAGTGTTCGGGAATGTTGATGCAGCATTTGGTACAGCAAACATCGGACTGATACCAGCAGCGGAGTATTGGATATCCTATATCGCCACAAACAACCCTGCCCAGGCAGCAGTGACCAACTCGGCGTTTAATAGCATGGGTCAGCAGCTATTGATCAATCAAAATAACTGCCTGGCAGCTGGTATTGACATCGGCAATGTCGTAAATGATATCAATAATGCCAACCTGGTGCCAAACTCGATATCCACATCTTTGGGTATTGCCAGCCGACTGCATGACATTGGCACAGACATCACCGACGGTGGTGCTGCACAGTTCTTCCAAGCGACTGCACAAACAAACACGCTCACAGGCCAAGCAGTGATCGCGACCATGCGCGAAGGCCGAAATATAGCAGTACTTAATGCTGCTGGAATACAGTTGGATACACAGTTGATAGATATCAATCCCAATACCACTGTGGCTAATAACCTGGATTTTGGACAATATACTGCGTCAGAAGCTGCTGGAAATATAGTATTTTGATGGTATTTTTTTACAACATCTTGCCATAGTATAAATACTGGGCTTTGATCAAAGCAAATCTAAATCAAAAAAGGAAAACTTTTTCATGAAAAAAACTTTAATCGCTGCGGCTTTGGCCGTTTGTTCTACTGCTGCTCTTGCGCAGAGTGTCGCAATCTACGGTACCATTGATGCTTCCGTGGCACAAAAAGAAGTCAACAGTGTCAAGACAACCGCACAAGGCAACGGCGACTACCTGGGTAGTTCGGTACTGGGCTTCCGTGGCACAGAAGATCTAGGCGGTGGACTCAAGGCCGGCTTCAATCTTGAAGGTGACCTCAACGTGGGCAATGGTACCGGTGATGGCACCGGCGGCGGCCTCACATTCGACCGCCAGAGCTGGGTTGAGCTCAAGAAAAACGGTACAGGTGTGCGTGTGGGTCGTTTGTCCGACATCGCTAAAGATTCTTATTCCTATGGTTTCGCCGGCATGAACTTGACGGATCTTTCGGGCACCACAGGTTTCTCTACAACCATGGGTCAAGGTAACCGCCATCCCAACTCAGCACAACTGGAAACAGTGATCGCTGGTTTCCGCGTGAGTGGTAGCTATAGCAACGACACAGCAGCCACAGCCGCTGGAGATGCTCAAGGTGCAGAAGCTTCAGCTGTTGGTGTGGAAGGCGAAGTGGTCAAAGGCGTCAAGGTGATCGCTACCACAGCCAAGAAAGGTGATGCCAAAGGCAACACCGTTGGTGCTCAATTCAAACTGGGTTCCGCTGAAGTTGGCGCCCTGTATGCCACACAAGATTCGGGTGCTGGTGTCAAAGCCAAAGCCTATCAAGTGGGTGCAGCTCTTCCTTTGGCCGGCGGCCTGATCGCTCGCGCTTCTTATGGCAAGAACGACAGCGACACAGCCACTTCCGATGCCACTATCTATGGTGTCATGCTTGAGAAGCAGTTCAGCAAGCGCACATCGGCCTACGTGGGCTACAGTGACCTGGATGTCAATAATGGTACAACCAACGATACCAAAGTCACTACAGTGGGTCTGCAACACAAGTTCTAATCCGTTAGGACTCCAGCAAAAACCCTGCCAAGGCAGGGTTTTTCTTTGGCAAAAATCGGTTGCTCAAAAAAGGCTATCCATGTTATAATATTATGTTTAGAAAAAATAAAGGAGCGACTATGGATCCCGAACGCATACAAAGACTATTGGATCGGCTCAATGTGCCGCCAGAGCGTAGAGCCCAAGTAGCTGAAAAGATCGAGTTGATCTGGGCTGACAAGATCGAGGAATCTGTGATAGCAGCCGAAGCCGAAGGCTTCACCCAAGTGCGAAACATCCTAGATCGTATCAGCAGAGGTTGACCAAAAAATCAATATTGTCGTAATATCACAACACTAAAACAACTCCTCGAAAGGATATCAAAATGGATACACTCAACACCATCTTGTTTGTCGCAGTTTCTTTTAATGCCTTGTTCCTGGCCTATCTCATAGGTCAGGTGCGTGAATCCCAACGCCAGACCAAGATCCAAGATCGATTGGTGGAAAAGTTAGTGGCTGCTTACCAAACCCAAAGGTAAGTGATCACTAACAAAGCGGGTGGTTGACCAAAAATTCACCATTTTCGTATAATGTATGCATACAGTAAACAAAAGGAGCAGATGATGTCCACAGCCGTTTATGATGCACTCACAGATAGCCAAAAGCGTGAAGTCCGTATGTTTGGTGCTACCCGCGAGCAAGTAGAAGTGGCAGTGGCCAGTTATCTTGCCACCCGCCGGCCCAAAGAGATTGTAGTTGAGATGCTGGGTGCTGCCTGGCGCGAAGCTAACTGGGGCGAACTGGAAGATGCTCGCCAGACCTTGAACCGCGTGAAGATCACTATCCAACGGTTCTATCTGGGCAACGAGCGGGACTTCTTCTTTGACCCCGAAGGACAGGCTTATAGCATCCTCAGCGATGCCCAGCATCTCATGGAATACGATGACGTGGTGCGTGCCAAGATGTGCATCGACGAAGCCATCCAACTGATCGAACAAGGAGGAAACATCCGTGGCTAAGACCCTGAACGAAGTGATTGAAGAGTTGATCTATCTCTGTGAGGTGCGTGGAGAACTGGATCTGGAAGCCAATGCCCGCAACGAGCGGCGTATCGCGGAACTGAACCAGGAATATCTGCGGCTACAAGCCCTGGAACAGCCGGTTGACCAATAAAGGCTATTTCGGCTATAATATTACATATAGTTAGAACTTAGGAGCCAAGATGAATACAGCAGTCACCCTTACCGCAGAAGAGTTTTCCCGGATCCATAACGCTCTTTGCTTTGCCCCCAACAAGGGGCTCGAAGCCACGGTGGATGCCATCCGCGAGGCCTTGGCTGGTGCTTATCGTCAGGAAGAGCAGGACTTCGACCGCAAGATGGCCTACTACAATCGATTCAAGGACGAGAATCGGCTCGAGACCATCTGGAGCATGTACGAACTAGAAGAGCATGGCTTCCTCAAGTCTCACCCTTACACGTCAGATGCGTTCGTGTGCTATCAGGGTCAGCATGTGCCGGTGTTTGGCAGCACCTGGGGCGACATCTACCGTGCCGCTGACTGGGCTATCCGCAATAGTGGCGACCAGCATCACATCTTTATCGAAGCGTTCGAGTTGAAGAACGGCAACGAACTACACTTGGTGACTGGATCCTAAGATGAAATGGTGGCTATTCGCGGCAGGCTTGTACCTACTCACTGGATTGACTGGCTGTGTCAGTATCCACTTACTGTAAAGGACTTGGTATGAAATATTTGATTGGTGCGATCGTGGGGATCTTGATCTACCACTACTATCCTTCTGAGACACGCCAACTGGCCTCAGGTGCTGGTGCCATTGTACACGAAGGTGCCAAAAAAGCCGCCGAAGTCACCAAACAATAACCTAGGATATTTCACACATGGGGATGACCTTAAATAAAGCAC
>JACCDP010090380.1_pt1 | contig 14015 bp, 10 predicted proteins | sample 7445841 | NCBI WGS metagenome assembly JACCDP01 (sample SAMN15323441, study PRJNA562643) | freshwater metagenome | isolation source: river surface water | place: USA:Blue River Watershed | collected 2017-08-17
TGAGGCGCAAGACAAGCTACCCATGGTGCAAAAAAAGCGGAGAAACTGTTTTTTATTTCCTCTGTAATCGGCAATAGAGGATAATATGGGCGACATGATTGCCACAAACACAAAAGCAATGGCTAGTATATAATTATAAAGTGCGGTATTTGAAAACTCATAATTTCCAATTTTAATTTTATCAATTAAGGTATTTTCATTGCCATCGCCCGTAACTGCTTCATAGTAGGCAGGGAAAATAGTGGAAGTAATTACTAGATTGTAAACACTATTGGCCCAATCATACATGGCCCATCCGTTCACAACTTTTTTTGAGGCAGTTTGCATACGCATATTTATTAGTGTTTTAAAAATACTAATAAATACCCAACTCTCCTATAGGCGGGGTTAGCAAAGATAATTCGTGTATAACAATACCAAAATGGTGATACCCAACACAATTCGGTACCAACCAAAGGGGGCAAATCCCATTTTTTGAACAATTTTGATAAAAAACTGAACCGAGACTAAGGCAACGATAAAAGCGACAGTAGCGCCAATCAATAATGTAATGAGGTTGTCTGATGAAAACACTTCAGGATTAGTTTTGTATACGTCCAAAGTGCTTTTCGCGGAGGCTGCCATCATGGTTGGCACGGCTAAGAAAAAGGAAAACTCCAATGCTATTTTCTTGCTTAATTTTTGACTCATTCCGCCTATTATAGTTGCGGCACTTCGGCTTAATCCTGGAAAAACAATGGACAACACTTGAAAGCAACCAATGATGAATGATTTTTGATAACTAATTTCACCTGCATCATTATTGGTATTTGTAGGAGTTTCATTCGCTTTAAATAGTTTGTCTATAAATAACAGAATAACCCCGCCAGCAATCATGACAATGGCAATCACCCATAAATTATTTAATGCAGCATCAATGTATTTTTTTAATAAAGCCCCAAACAGTAAAGCAGGGATCACAGCTACGATCAGTTTTAAATAAAAACTATAATGTTTGAAATCGAAAAATCTTTTATAATAAATAACCACGATGGAGGCAATGGCAGCTAATTGTATTACTATCTCAAATAAGTCAACAAATGGGGAGTCGTCAATACCTAAAAAAGGATTGGCAAACTTCATATGTGCAGTGCTTGAAATGGGTAAAAACTCAGTGATACCTTCAATGATAGCAATGATTATTGCTTGTATTGTATTCATAATGGTGTATTAAAAAACAGATCCCGAGCGCAGGCGTCGGGATCTGTTTAAATTTTATTTTAATTATGCTTTTTTAAATAGGGCATAAATTTCAACCAAAAAGCCAATGATCATGACGATTGGTGCTAAGGTAATGCGTCTAAAGCTATACACTTCACTTGCATTAAATACATTCGGGTCAGCGCTTTTTCCACCTGTCATTAATAGCATTCCTGCTGTAATTAACAAGGCACCCACCAACATCCAAATATAATTTGACTTGCCAAAAATGTCTAAGGATTTTTTTGTTTCTTTCTGTGTCATACAATTTTATTTTAATGCTATTGTCGTTTCCGCTGGATTTGCTCGTTTTGGTTGGACTTAATTTCTGAATTATAAATTTAATGAATTCGTTAATATAGATCGTCTAATTTCATTTTTAAATATTTCAAAACACTACGGTAAGTGCTAAATACGGATATGCCCACGCCCATAATAATGATGCCGCCAAAGAGTAATAAATCATTCCCGGCACCTTGTATGGTTCTGATTTGTGGGAACTGACTTCCTGCCCATTGAATTAACCCAAAAAGTAAAACAATGGAAATAAAGGCACTGGTTAATCCATTGATCAATGCACGAATCACTAATGGTTTTGAAATAAAGCTTCTGGTCGCACCCACCATTTGCATGGTTTTAATTAAAAAACGATTACTGAACATAGCTAATCGAATGGTATTGTCGATACTGATAATTACGATGATGCACAATATAATAGACATCACTAAAAAAATCACCCCAATTTTAGTGGCTCTTTCATTCAGGTTGGTCACTAAGCTTTTTGGATATTGAATATCTGCCACTTCTGTTTTGAATGTACTTTCAATAGAAGCGCTAATGTTGGCTAAACTATCTGGATTCACATAATCGGCTTTGGCAAAAAAGTCGACACTTTCAGGAAGCGGATTTACATCTAATATTTTAGCCCATTCTTCATTGTTTTCTTTATTCCAGATGGCCTTGGCCTTTTCCTTATTTACGTATTCAACGTTTTTAGCATAGGGTTGGCTGGCAATATATTGCTGTACTTTTCCTATTGCATTTTTGTCAGAGGTTCTTAAATAAACGCTGATACGGATATCTTCTTTAAAATTGTCCCCAATGGAATGTAGGTTCAAAAATAGCCATCCCATGATGCCCATAATAAACAATACAATCGCCACCCCAATGACACTATAAATGTAGTTGGGCTTACTGCGTTTTAAAGAGGTAGATCCGGTAACTGCCATGGCATAAATTTTTACTTGTTCACTTTGCAAATGTAGGGTTTTGAACGCTAATGGCTTACATTTGCAGAGGATGAATTATCCCATTTTTTAGACCAAAATGTGTATTTTTTTGATTTTGGTTAAAGAATTGTTATGATTCAACCATTTAAAATGAAATGCAATTAGATGGAGTATCAATTTAGGGCCATTGAAAAGAAGTGGCAAACTATTTGGCAGGAGAAAAAAGCATACCAGGTTAGCAATGAATCAAGCAAACCCAAGTGTTATGTGTTGGATATGTTCCCTTATCCTAGCGGAGCGGGTTTGCATGTAGGACATCCTTTGGGTTATATTGCTTCGGATATTTATAGCCGTTTTAAAAGATTAAAAGGTTTTAATGTTTTGCATCCAATGGGTTATGATGCGTTTGGTTTACCGGCAGAACAATATGCCATTGAAAATGGGGTACATCCTGCCATCTGTACCCATGATAATATTAATAATTTTAGAAAGCAATTAGACAATATTGGATTTTGTTATGATTGGGATAGAGAAGTGCGCACTTGTGATGCCACTTATTACAAATGGACACAATGGATATTTTTACAACTTTTTAATAGTTATTTTGATCGCGCTCAACAAAAGGCAACACCTATTCAAAATTTGGTGTCGGCATTTGAAAAGGAAGGAAATATAAATCATCCCTGTCCAGTGGCTGAGGTGAAAACATTCCCGGCCGAAACTTGGAAATCCTATACCGAAAAACAACAGCAAGATATTTTAATGCATTACCGTTTGGCATTTTGCGGTATTGGGGAAGTGAATTGGTGTGCAGCATTGGGAACCGTACTAGCGAATGACGAAGTAATTAATGGCTTAAGTGAAAGAGGCGGTCATCCGGTGGAGAAGAAAAAATTAAGACAATGGTATTTACGTATCACAGAATATGCAGATAGGTTATTAAGCGGATTGGAAACCATTCAGTTTAGTGATGCCATGAAGGAAATGCAATCCAATTGGATTGGAAAAAGCGAAGGGGCTGAAATAAATTTTGCAGTAAAAGAAGCTAACGAAGTGTTGCGTGTATATACAACACGCCCGGATACTATGTTTGGCGTTGACTTTATGGTAGTAGCGCCAGAGCATGTTATCATTGAAAAAATTGTTCCGAGTTCACATCAAGCAGAAGTAGCAAAATATATTGCTTATGTAAAAAGTAGAAGTGAGCGGGAAAGAATTGCAGAGAAAAAAATTACAGGATGTTTCACAGGTGCTTATGTTATTAATCCATTCAATGGCGTTGAAATTCCTGTTTGGATTTCGGAATATGTGTTGGCAGGTTATGGTACAGGTGCAATTATGGCGGTGCCTTGTGGGGATGATCGTGATTTTAAATTTGCAAAACATTTTAATATACCCATTACCAATATTATTGGAGATGCCTTTAATGGCTTGGAAGCGAATCCCACCAAGGAAGCCATTTTAAGTAACAGTGATTTTTTAAATGGCGTGGTACAAAAAGCAGCCATTGCAATTGTGAATGATAAAATTGAAGCATTGGGATTGGGTAATCGAAAAATCAATTATCGTATGCGTGATGCTGCCTTTAGCAGACAACGCTATTGGGGTGAGCCATTCCCAATTAAATGGGACAATGGCATTGCTTATCCAATGGATGAGAAAGAGTTGCCTTTATTATTACCAAAGGTAGATCATTATGGCCCAGGCCCTGATGGAGAAGGTCCGCTAGCAAATATTCCTTCTTGGAAGGAAGCGCAATTGGAAACCAATACCATGCCTGGATTTGCGGGAAGTAGTTGGTATTTTTTGCGTTATATGGATGCGCATAATGAAAATGAATTTTGTAGCAGAAAAGTGAGTGATTATTGGGGACAGGTGGATTTGTATATTGGTGGTACAGAGCATGCGGTAGGGCATTTATTATACTCTAGAATGTGGACCAAGGCCTTGTACGATTTAGGGCATATTGGGTTTGATGAGCCATATAAAAAATTATTGAATCAGGGAATGATTCAAGGAAGCTCTCGATTTGTTTATCGCAAAAGAGGAAGTTCCATTTTTGTTTCCGCTGGTTTAATTAAAGATTATGAAGTTGATCAGTTACATGTGGATGTAAATAAAGTAGACGGCGTTGAATTAGATACGGAAGCATTTAAAAAGTGGAAACCTGATTATGCGAATGCGGAATTTATTTTGGAAGATGGAAAATACATCTGCGGCGTAGAGGTTGAAAAAATGTCTAAGTCAAAGTTTAACACAGTAAATCCTGATGATTTAGTAAACAAGTATGGCGCAGATACCTTTAGGATGTATGAAATGTTTTTAGGTCCGGTAGAGCAGAGCAAGCCATGGGATACGAAAGGGATCGAGGGTGTACATCGCTTTTTGAAAAAGTTTTGGCGTTTGTTCTTTGACGAAATCAAAGGAAAGATTTGGGTAGATGAGGCAGCCAGTTTGGAAGAATTAAAAGTGTTGCATAAAACCATAAAAAAAATTGAGGAAGATACCGATCGTCATAGCTTTAATACAGCGGTAAGTTCATTTATGATTTGTGTGAATGAATTATATGATTTGGGTTGCCATAAAAAATCTGTTTTATCTGACCTGCTTGTTTTAATGGCGCCCTACGCGCCGCACTTTTGTGAGGAATTGTGGCAGGTGTTAGGCAATGAGGGCTTGGTGATAGATGCTGCTTTCCCAATATTTGATGCGAAGTATGTTGTTGAAACAGCCAAGGATTACCCAGTAAGTATCAATGGTAAAATGAGAACCAATATTGCGATTGATTTATCCTGCACTGAGCAAGAAGTGAGTGATATAGTAATGGCAAATGCGGTTGTTCAAAAGTGGATGGAAGGAAAGCCAGTAAAAAAACTGATTTTCGTGAAGGGTAAAATGATAAATGTTGTAATTTAAATAATGACGGGTAACTGAAATCAGAATGGAGTAATCAAAAATAGGTTAGACTAATTTTAAATAATAATTATGAAAAAACAGCTACTTTTTTTAACTAGTATTTTTTGTGTGATGCTTTTGCAAGCACAAATGCGCATGCCGCAATCTAATTTACCAAGATTTAATCGTTGGTTGAATAATGATGAATTTGTTATTAATACAAAATTAAAAGCAGGAACACCATCTGCTGATTATGTATATAATATAATTACAAAAGCTTACACACCTGCGCCAGCTGCTGTTATGAAGGAAGAGGCAACCGTTAGTTTAAAAAACGGGGAAGTAGCAATTAAGGTAAGTGGTGTTGAAACTGTTTTAACATCAGATAAAGGCGATAAAAAAAATCCACAACTTTCACCGGATGGTCAATATGTGGGCTATACAAAGGATAATAATTTATATACTGTAAGTGTTGCCGATAAAAAAGTAACAGCGATTACTTCTGAAAAACAAAATGGGATTTTAAATGGTTATGCGAGCTGGGTATATTTTGAAGAAATTTTTGGCCGCCCTTCTCAATACCGTGCATTTTGGTGGAGCCCAGATAGCAAATATATTTCCTTCATGCGTTTTGATGAAAGCAAAGTGCCCATGTTCCCTATCTATAATAGTGAAGGGCAGCATGGCTTTGTAGAGGAAACGCGTTATCCAAAAGTGGGTGATCCTAATCCTACTGTAAAAATTGGTTGGGCAACACCAACAGGGGGCAAAATTACTTGGGCTGATTTTAATGACCAAGAAGACCAATATTTTGGATGGCCTATTTGGAACCCCAATAACAAAAGTATGTGGTTGCCATGGATGGATCGTGGTCAAAACAACTTAAAAATTTATGAATTAGATATGACTTCTGGTGCTAAGAAAGAAGTGTACAAAGAATATCAAAAAACTTGGATCGATCTAGAGGATAGGGTGAATGGTCGTATAAATTTTATTGCCAACAACGAAGGTTATATTGCGCATTCGGATGCGTCGGGTTGGAATCAGTTGTATTTGTATAATATGAATGGACAATTAATCAATCCAATCACGAACGGGAAGTTTACTGTTACAGGAATTAAATTGATTGATGAAAAAACAAGGTCCATTTATTTTACAGCTCGCGGATTAGAAAATTCAGCACGTGGCGATTTTTATGTTGTCAATTTTGATGGTAAAAACTTAAAGCGACTTTCTATTGGTGATTATAATTATGCACAAGTATATTTATCACCGAATGCAAAACGATTTGTTTCTGTTTATAGTAATGTAAACACACCAACCACGATTGCATTGGTGGATCGTAAAGACAAAAATCCGATAGTTACCGTTTTGGGTACTGCTGTTGATTCTAGTTTTAAGGCTGAAAATTTTGCCAAAACAGAATTAATTAGAATTAAAAGTGCCGATGGCTTATTTGAATTACCAGCGCTTGTTACCTGGCCTAAGAATATGGATCCAAATAAAAAATATCCCTTAATGGTGAGCATTTATGGTGGTCCAAATGCAGGAACAGTGATGGATAGCTGGTCCAATCCAGAAATGAAAGAAAGCTGGGCGAAGGAAGGTATTATACAAGTGGCATTTGATCACCGTGCGAGTGGACATTTTGGAAAGGAAGGCGTGAACTATATGTATCGTAATTTAGGTTATTGGGAAATGCAGGATTACATGACCATGGCGAAGTGGTTTATTGCCAATGGTAGTGCAGATCCTAAAAAAATTGCCATCACTGGATTTAGTTATGGGGGTTATATGAGTTGCTATGCTTTAACTTATGGTGCTGATGTATTTACACATGCTATGGCAGGTGGTAGTGTTACTGCTTGGGAGTTATATGATTCACATTACACAGAAAGATTCATGGATACGCAAAAGGAAAATCCGGAAGGGTATAAGTCGGGTAGTGTAATGACCCATGTTAAAAATTTTAAAGGGGTATTGCAATTAGTACATGGCACCATGGATGATAATGTACACATGCAAAATTCGATACAGTTATTAAGTGCTTTACAGGATAATGGCAAGGATGTTGAATTTATGTTGTATCCAGGCGGACGACATGGATGGGGTGGTGCCAAAGGCAAACACTTTAGTGATTTGAAAAATAAATTTATTTATAAATACTTATTGGAAAAGCCAGTTCCTGCAACCAAATAAAAAATATTCATGTCCAATCCAATTTTAGATAGTTCGAATAATAGTTCAAACCCTTTAGACAAGGAGTTTGAAAATAGTATTCGTCCAAAGGAGATGGACGCTTTTGCTGGCCAGCCTCAACTGATTGAAAATTTAAGCATTTTTATCAAGGCTGCTAAAATGAGGGGAGAGGCCTTGGATCATATTTTATTTCATGGTCCTCCGGGTTTAGGTAAGACCACCTTAAGCCGTATTGTTGCCAATGAAATGGGTGTTCAAATAAAAGAAACATCGGGTCCGGTGATTGAAAAACCAAGTGACTTAGCAGGCTTATTAACCAGCTTGGAAGCGAATGATGTTTTATTTATTGATGAGATGCACCGTTTAAGCACGGTGGTAGAAGAATATTTATATGCCGCGATGGAGGATTATAAAATTGATATCATGATTGATACGGGCCCAAATGCACGTAGCATTCAAATCAATTTAAATCCATTTACTTTAGTAGGAGCGACTACGCGTAGTGGTTTGTTAACAGCACCTTTATTATCCAGGTTTGGTATCAAATCAAGATTAGAATATTATCCTGCCACCGTTATTGAAAAAATTATTTTAAGAAGCGCGCAAATATTGGAGGTGAAAATTAATGCCGATGCGGCAGGTGAAATTTCAAGAAGAAGTAGGGGCACTCCGCGTATTGCCAATGGACTACTAAGACGTGTACGTGATTTTGCACAAGTATTAAATGATGGATCTGTGGATATTGGCATTACCAAACATGCATTAAAAGCGTTGAATGTGGATGAACATGGCTTGGATGAAATGGATAACCGTATATTATTAGCAATTATAGAAAAGTTCAAGGGAGGACCTGTCGGGATTTCGACGATTGCTACAGCAGTAGGCGAGGAGTCGGGTACTATTGAGGAAGTATATGAGCCATTTTTAATTCAGGAAGGTTTTTTACAACGCACACCCCGAGGTCGTGAGGTAACGGATAAAGCATATAGACATTTGGGCAAACAAAAAGCCCGAGGCCATTCTGATAACCCCGAGCTTTTCCGTTAATGTATTAGATGCGATTTATTTTGTCCCCCCAAAAAATGGAATTTGTGGCGACAATAACTAGCGTTATTGTTCCCCCAAAAAATGGTATTTGTGGCGACAATAACTAGCGTTATTGCACCACTAATCGGAAACCATTCCCGTGAATGTTTACGATTTCTATTTTCTCATCTTCCTTTAAGTACTTTCTTAATTTGGCAATGTACACATCCATGCTTCTGCCATTAAAGTAAGTATCACTTCCCCATATTTTTTTAAGTGCTTTTTCGCGCGTCAATAAGTCGTTTTTATTTTCCGCCAACATTTTAAGTAACTCGTTTTCCTTAGGCGATAATACCTGTGTTTTTTGGTTGAATTTTAATTCACGCAACTTGGGATTAAAATGGTAACCAGCCAAATCAAATTCTACATTGTCTGAAACTTTATTGTCATCTTCATTGCGTTTGATAATTGCCTTAATTTTTAACAACAATACTTCACTGTCAAAAGGTTTGGTGATATAATCATCAGCTCCTAATTTGTAACCAGTGATAATATCTTCCTTTAAAGTTTTAGCGCTTAAAAAAAACAAAGGCACATCAGGATCAATGTCTCTGATTTCCTCTGCTAAAGTAAATCCATCCACATGTGGCATCATGACATCTAATAAGCACAGATCAAACTTTTCACGCTGAAAAGCGGCCAAGCCCAAACGGCCATCTCGTTCTAAGGTTACTTCGTAATCATTTAACTCTAAGTAGTTTTTAAGTACCAAACCCAAATTGCTGTCGTCCTCGCACAACAAAATTTTACTTGTTTTTTTATCTTCCATATTGATTGCTTTGTGTAAAGAAACGCTTTTTAATTATTGTTGCTAAAAAAGGATTTCCAATGTTTTGTTAAAATATACCTATTTCTTCGTACTTGTACAAAGGTCGCATATTTTACATGGGGTTGGATTTATTTCACCAAAATATTTGGCCAAAAAAACACTGCGACAACTTGCATTTTGACCCCACAAATAGTCTGAAAAATGCTTAATTCTGTCCTGAAATGCCTTTAACCTTGCTTGGTAATTATCCAAGTCAATGGTAATATGTGCGGCCGCAGCTCGATTCCATAAAAATTGGACAACAGGTTGGTTTTCCTTTTGTTCAAAACTAATCATTCCATGTTTTTGCAAAAGCGACAAGCTATTTAAAACAAACGGAATATCTCTTTGTAAAAGATTCGCTAATAAATTTTCATTGATGAACTGCGGACTATCTAATATACCTCCATAACTGCGCAATAGGGTTTGAAGTACAATGGTGCCTATATTATTTTCCTTTTCAAAGTCGTCCATCATTGAACGGTCTGCCAATACTTGCACCAAGGAAGGTTTAAAAGAACTTGGTGAAAATTTCACATGTCCTTCCTGTTCGATCCATTGTAAAGCATTCCGCGCAGTCATTTTATCCCACTCAAATCGCGAACAAAAAGTATCAAAGTCAAATAAAAATTGTTGTTTTTCACCCATACCAATCGGAAGCTGCACATAGTCAGCCAAGTCCTGGTAAACTTTTTTTATCGTAGCGATGGAAGGATATTTTTTTTCTTGTACCGTTTTCCAATAATCCCAGTCGTTTTGTTGAAACAATAAAATAGCAGCTGCTCCTTGGCCATCACGACCTGCCCTTCCTGCTTCCTGATAATATTGTTCCAAACTTCCTGGAATATCATAATGTATCACCGCTTGAACACTACTTTTATTAATGCCCATGCCAAAGGCACTGGTACATACCATGATTTGAATTTCATCATTCATCCATGCACGTTGGTTGCGTTGTCTGGTTTCAATAGTAAGTCCCGCGTGGTATTCTTCAACCTTGTACTTGTATGCTTTTAATAAATTAGTCAACTGACTTACATTGTTGCGTGTATTACAATATATAATGACCGCCCCTTTTATTTCGTTTAAAATTAAACGGCAACTGTGCAACTTAACGGGTACCAGATGAATACTGTATTTTAAATTAGGTCGTAAAAATTGATCTGTAATAACATTAACTTTTTGTAATGCTAATTGTTTGATGATGTCTTCCTGCACTAATGGAATAGCGGATGCAGTCATCGCTAAAATAGGTACTTTTGGAAAAAGCTTTTTTAAAATACTTAATTTCCGATAGGCAGGTCTAAAGTCATAGCCCCACTGTGAAATACAATGCGCTTCATCAATGGCAAATAGTTGGATGTTTAATTGTGCTAAGAAGCTTTGAAAATTAGTTTGCGCTAATTTCTCAGGACTACAATAAATAAATTGGTACTTGCCTTTTTTCGCATCGTTTAAAATAATTTCCTCCGCATCGGGTGTAATTTGACCACCTAGGTTTACGGCTGAAATATTTTTATCTAACAAATCCTTTACCTGATCCTGCATTAAAGCAATTAAAGGACTAATCACCACACATATGCCGCCATGGGTTATGGTAGGCACTTGAAAACACAAGGATTTTCCTGCGCCTGTTGGAAGTAAGGTCAATACATCATTGCCTGCTAAAACAGCATCAATCACTGCCTCTTGTTGTGGCCTAAATGTTTCATAGCCCCAATATTGCTTTAATATTTGTATTGTATTTTTCAAAAAGGTTACACTAATTTTTTCTTAAATAACCTTAATGAATTTATTGCCAATACCACATCACTTAATCCCATAATTAATGCACCATAAGTAGGCCCCCAAGTGCCTAATAGTCCAAAGGCTGCAACAGGGATGGCAATAATATTATAAGAGAATGCCCAAATCAAATTTTCCTTAATGGTTTCATAGGTTCTTTTACCCAAGCCCAAAGCCATTGGTAAATTTTTCAATCCTTGGTTCATTAAAATAACCTGTGCGGTTTGTATGGCAATATGTGATGCATTACTTAATGAAATACCAATGGTTGCTTTGGCGAGCGCCGGTGCATCATTGATGCCATCACCCACCATTGCTGTTGGATATTTTTTTACAAAATTATCAAGTTGCGTTAATTTATCTGCAGGGCTTTGTTCGCCAATAATTTCTTGGATGCCTAATGCTTTTCCTATTTTATCACATTTGGATTGTCGGTCACCGCTTAATAAAATAGTATGTACCCCTTGTTTGTGTAATGTTTCAATCACCAATTTTGCATCCGGTCTTATTTCATCTTCTACATCAATCCAGCCAATGAGTTGGTTGTTTTTTTGAATGTAAATATTGTGATCATCTTCCTTGTAGTTTTGATCTGCTAGTGTTTTGAATGAACCTGCCCAATATTGATTGCCTTCCTTGTCTGAGGCTCTAATTCCTAATCCTTTCACTTCTTCAATCTTACCCCAAGAAATTGCATTGCTTGTTTTCCATTCCAAGCTGATACATTTTGCAATAGGGTGATTCGAATATTTTTCTAACGCATACACCAATGATTTAAAATCAGCTTCGTTGGTACCATCCAATATTTTAAATTGGGCAACAGAAAAATGCCCAGTAGTTAAGGTGCCGGTTTTGTCAAAAACCACTTGCTTAATATCTTTAAATGTTTCTAAACTTTTTGCATTTTTAAATAAAACACCGTTGCGCGCGCCTCTTCCCAATCCAACCGCAATAGCTGCTGGTGTAGCCAATCCCATTGCACATGGGCAGGAGATGACCAATACGGCGATGGCGCGCAACATGCTTTCCCCAAAACCAATATTTTCACCGAGTGCATTATGTGCGAAAAAATAATTCAAAACCAAGGTAGCAACCGCAATGCTCAATACTAAGGGAACAAATACCGCACTTATTTTATCAGCTAAAATTTGCACGGGCGGTTTTTCACCTTGTGCAGCTTTCACCATTTTTAAAATATTAGCAAGGACGGTGTCATCGCCAACAGCAGTTACATAGGCTTTAAGGCTACCATCTTGAATGGTGCTTCCACCTAATAACAAATCATTTTTTTTGCGTTGCACAGGAACGCTTTCTCCGGTAACGATCGATTCATTGACATTCGCTTCGCCCCATAATATTTTTGAATCCATCGGCACTGTTTCGCCTGAGTTGATTAAAATAATATCGCCTACTTTTAAGGTGGTGCTTTCAACATTAAAAATAATTTCTTTGTGATTTTCATCAAACACAATCATGTTGGCCATTACTTTTTGTGCCTTCACTAAATCTTTTAATGCACGTTGGGTGGATTGTATGCTGGCATCCTCCATGTAATTGCCAAAAAACACCAAAGTGATAATGGTGGCGGTGGTTTCATAATACGCAAATCCAACACCTAATTCCATCAGCGTTCCATATAAGCTATAACCAAATGAAGCAATTGCACCAATGGCAACGAGTACATTCATGTTTGGGATACCACCGCGAATACTATGCCAGGCACTTTTACCAAAATAACCCATACCTATAACAAATACAGGGAGTGTAAATCCGAGTTGCACATAAGGGTTCATCATCCAGTGAATATGAACCCCAGGCAACATATGAATTAATAGGGGAAGTGTAAATACAAAACTAAAAAGGGCGCGTTCTCCATTATTATCTAACCACTTTTTTTTAGCACCTGCTTCTTCCTGCCCTCTTACTTTATAGCCTAATCCTTGTATGCCTTTAATAAGGGTATCCTTGGTTACACTTTCGGGCAGATCAAATTGCACTTCGCCTTCCATGAAATTTACCTTAGGTTCATTGATTCCTTTTGTCTCCAAATATTTGTGTATGGATAATGCACAATTGGTACAACTCATGCCATCTACTTTCCATTGAACTGATTCCATATTAAAACCATTTATAAGGTAAAGATACGAAGCATTTTGACCATATAATAATGCATTAATACCCTTTTAAACATTGTATTTGTTCACTTATCTTTGCATCATGGATATGATTTACACTTTAGCGGAAATAGACGATGTAGCGCAAAGCCTAATGAAGAAGTTTGCTTCAAAATCCGTTTGGGCTTTTCATGCACCCATGGGCGCCGGCAAAACCACTTTGATAACTGCACTGTGTAAAATTTTGGGGGTGCAGGATAGAGTCAATAGCCCCACTTTTGCGATCATGAATGAGTATCAAGGCCTTGGGAAAGTGATTTATCATATGGATTGGTATCGTTTAGAAAATGACGGAGAAGCACGTAGAGCAGGCGTTGAAATGGCCATGGAGGATTCGGATTATTGTTTTATTGAATGGCCAGAAAAAGCAATCAACTTAATTCCAGCGGAAGCCCTTCATATTGAAATTGAAATATTGGGTCCAGAACACAGACGTATTTTTATACCCTAAGTTGTCCATCCAAATTTTGTATCTTCATTAAAATTTTGTTTTATGAGTACTTTAAAGCCCCAAATTGATAGTTCCATTACCTATGAAACACAGGAGGAGGTTTTAGATATTAAGTTTAGGACGAAACCTTTGATGATTGGTATTCCAAA
>JACCDP010990996.1_pt1 | contig 14015 bp, 10 predicted proteins | sample 7445841 | NCBI WGS metagenome assembly JACCDP01 (sample SAMN15323441, study PRJNA562643) | freshwater metagenome | isolation source: river surface water | place: USA:Blue River Watershed | collected 2017-08-17
AGCGATGTGCATATCGCGATTGCACCACATTTATTTTCTATTGATCAGCTACCACGCAGTTATTGCGAGACCTATGCACTCACACGTCGTATGGCACAAGCTTCAATATCGCAAACAGCCTTCGCCATGCCGATAGAAATGCCGGATACTGCACCTTTTTTGGCAGATACAAGACAACTCCTTTTTGTCATTACTGCAGAACATAGAAAACCACTACTGCGCTGGCAAGAAGACAATATCAACAGCAATCTTCAAATCAGCACCCAAGCTGCACTCACACAATGGCAAGTGCATGCAACACCCATCCTACAAAAATTATTACCTGGTTGCGGTATTGAGCTACTGTTACCTGAAGCTTATTTTGTCGCTTGTAGAAATGCAGACAAAATGATTCGTCCTATCTCTATACGTGCAGCTGTTCATTACTTGACACATGCGCTAAATATCGATGCGGGTCAACTCCAAGCCGTAGTGGCATCAGTGGGTGACGATAGTCATGAATTACGCATCGATGAATACCGCGTCAGTTTTAGCGTCGTGAATAATCCTGATGTATTTTATGGTGTGATCTGGCCACTGTATGACGAAGAAAGTGGCGAAGAGGATGCACAACTCAGCAGTAGTCATGCATTGAATAAAAGCACGGTCTCACCATTGCAGCAAATCGTTATCTTATTACGTGAATCAGGCATCACGCACATCACTAAACCTGACATGCTCTTTCCACCTGAATGTTGTGATGACTGTGGCGCGCCTTTGTTTTGTGATCAAGCGGAAGAAATGGTACATGCAGAAATGCCAGAAGATAGCGTGCAACAGGGTGGGCACTTACATTGAAAACGATTTCAATAATTACGCCATTTGATTGCAAAGTCCCTCTGCTATAATTTGCGACTCGTCGGGGCGTAGCGCAGCCTGGTAGCGCACTTGCATGGGGTGCAAGGGGTCGCGAGTTCGAATCCCGCCGCCCCGACCAGCATACATAGTCAAAGACGTTCAAAACCAAGGACTTAGCGTTTCGAAAATTGTCTTGGATTGTCTTTAATAGTGCCACTTGCACCACATATCTGCCACTTGAGAAAGCCAATTGGCTGCAAATCGAGCTTGAACGACATTTCGCTCAAATTGATTTTTTGATCTTCTCAAAGCCCCTCTCCTACTGCCAAAATTTCTACGCGTATCCACTTACGCCGAAATAGCCACAGATATATCCAATAAAAAGCTTAACGTCTCGACTTTTGGCTAATATAGATATTTCTATCTTCTTCATTACCCGTCACCGCTTGGTAAAGAGAAAGATATATCTCATAACTTTTATCGATGTGGCGATTAGTTATTTTGGTCATAGCAGTACCAAACGGCTTAAAGTCATTATTCTTAGTTTGATCGACCAAGATGTTTCGATCAGCTAAAAATAAAATACGCTTTTTAGTGCCTGACTTCCATAAACGCCAAATGATTTGAAACGCTGTATAGGTTTTACCAACACCAGTTGCAATCACTAGCAAAATACGCGGCTGACCTTTTGCAACGGCTTCTATCGTGTTGTTAATCGCATTTGCTTGGTAATACCTTGGTGCACGACCTGTACCATCATCGTAATATGGCATTTCAACAGTCCTACGGGCAGTTTCTGTTTCTATGCCTTTCCATTTGCAGTAACGTTGCCAAAGCTCTGAAGGACAGGGGAATCTATTAATCGCCAACTCTTGAACTGTTTGAGCCGCAAGACCTGTCCTGTCATGAAATAAGAAACCTTCACCGTTTGAACTAAATACAAATGGAATACCAAGCGTTTCCGCATAATTAAGTGCCTGCTGCATGCCAGGGCCTATCCCATGGCTATTATCTTTAGCTTCAATGACTGCAATAGGTTTGTTGGATTTGTAGTAAAGAATATAGTCAGCACGCTTTTGCTCGCCCCGGCTGTGTAACTTACCGCGAATAATAATGCGGCCTTTAGTAAAGCTTACTTCTTCACGAATTTGGCTATGCAAATCCCAACCAGCTTCTAAAATCGCTGGCGTTATGAATTTAGTGCAAATATCTCTTACAAAGAGTTTTTTGTTATTGACCATCATTTTTGATCGGTTTTATAGAAGACTCTGGATAAAAATACTTCGAAATCCAAATCTAATATCGTTTTGATAATTTGATATTGGGATTACTATCAATCACATTCAGTAGATGTGCCAATCTTATTAAATAAAACCATTTCAATATTTATTATCGTAGGACAAAAATATGATCTTGACTCCATATGGTATTAAAGCCATAATTAATTTATGACTTGGGTCGTACTGCTGCACGATCAATTTAGTGAAGAACTTTTTTCATTGGATAAAGACCTGCAGGATGAGCTACTGGCGCATGCAAACTTATTGGCTGAATTCGGACCTAATTTGGGACGCCCAACAGTGGATACCCTTAAAGCGTCGAAACACACGAACATGAAGGAGTTGCGTTTTGGTTGGTGCGGCGAAGTCTGGCGTGTTGCTTTTGCATTTGATCCAAACCGTCACGCAATACTGTTAGTAGGCGGCGACAAAGTCGGAGCAGACCAGCGCCGCTTTTATAAGCGATTAATTGCGGTGGCTGATGTACGTTACGACGAACACCTAGCCACACTAGAACCAACTAATACAAAGAGAGCTAAACATGGCAAAAAAACTTGATGAAGTCATTAAGGCACTTCCCGCTGCGCGAAGAAAAAAGATTGAACAACGCACCATGGAATTGGCAACCCTTAAAGATTTGCGCAAAGCCGCTGAGCAAACACAAGCAGATATGGCTGCAACTTTGGGGGTGGGGCAGGACACGATATCGCGACTTGAAAAACGAAGTGACATGCTGCTCTCAACATTGCGCCACTACGTTGAATGCATGGGTGGAAAACTTCAACTCATAGCGCAATTTCCAAATCGCCCACCAGTTGTAATCGAACACCTTGGGGTGGAAAAAACATCCACGAAAAAGCGAACATCTGAGCGAAGGTTGTAGCAGTGATTGATCACTCTAGTGCTTCAATCCGATCAGACTTCACATCAAAGTAATCAATCAATGTTATTGCTGTCCGCCGATTTGGTCTGCCTTAGCCAGCAGTGCCTCAGCCATACGGATGCTGGCAATATCGATCATACGACCATCCAGACTGACGGCACCCTTGCCGGCTTTAGCGGCCTCGTCCATCGCTTGCATGATACGTCGAGCGCGCGTGACTTCAGCCTCGGACGGTGTGTAAACCTGATTCGCTAATTCGATTTGTGATGGATGAATCGCCCACTTACCTTCATAGCCCAAAACCGCAGCGCGGTTAGCCGCAGCCAGATAACCATCCGTATCGCTAAAATCACCGAAGGGACCATCTATCGGACGCAGACCGTAGGCACGGCACGCCACCATCATGCGCGTTTGTGCTGCATGCCACGGGTCAGTCCAGAAATATTCGCGATTACCATCTTCGTCACGGTCAGTCAGCACACCAGAATCTTTATTGACGCCACCAATTACCGTGGTGCGCGCGCGGGTCGATGCGGCATAATCTGCAACACCAAAGGACATGGCTTCCAGACGCTTGCTAGATTGCGCAATGGCTTCAACATTCGCCATACCGAGCGCGGTTTCGATCAAAACTTCAAAGCCGATACGTTTGGTGCGCCCCATCGCGGTTTCAATCTGCGTCACCATCATGTCGATGGCATACACATCAGCTGGAGTACCAACCTTTGGTATCAAGATCATGTCTAAGCGTGGACATGCTTCGACTATATCCACTACATCGCGATACATGTAGTGCGTATCCAGTCCATTAATACGAACCATCATAGTCTTGCGACCCCAGTCGATATCATTCAGGCCTTGAATAATATTCTTGCGGGCCTGTGCCTTATCGTCCGGTGCAACTGCATCTTCAACGTCGAGGAAAATAATATCTGCCGCTGATTTAGCGGCTTTCTCGAACATAGCTGGATTAGAACCAGGTACCGCTAGTTCAGAGCGGTGAAGTCGCGCAGTCGCCTGCTCGATGATGGTGAAGCTCATGACATCTCCTTAGTTAATTTATCCTGTCCAACCGAGACCGGCTGCTGCACAATTAATCGAGGTCAGCAATGCCTCGCGTACTTCGCTTCCGCCCTGCCCCTCGCGTAGCTGACGCAATAGTTGCACCTGCTCACGGCTCACATGATTGAGTGTCTCCAGACGACGCGACAAGCGTCGCATAAATTGTGGAAAACGCTCGCCAAGAACCGTCTCGCCTGAAACAGATTTAAGCATCTCGGCTGTTAACTGATACTCCTGCACGATCTGTTGGAAAATTTCTTCGCGTGTGCCTTTTTCAGCAACTAAATTCGCGTACTCACGTGCGATATCAAGATCCACTTGGCATAGAGCACGCTCCACCTCATCCATCACACTTCTGAACAAAGGATATTCTTTAAACATACGCTGCAACAGCTTGAGTCCGCTTTGCTCGCGTACATCGAGAAAAGCACGGATGCCAGAACCTACGCCGTACCAACTAGTCACCATGTGTCGGTTCTGCGTCCAAGCGAACACCCAAGGAATAGCGCGCAAGTCGGCCAGTGTCTGAGCCTGTGTCCGTCGCGCCGGACGCGAGCCAATGTTTAGCATGGATAACTCTTCTAGCGGAGATGACCCCTGAAGATAAGCCAACATATCCGGACGCTCCATCAGCTTGCGATAAGCCGTCCAAGAAGTGCCAGATAAAGCCTCCATCGCCTCTTCATACTCATGCAGCGGCTGCTTCTCGACTGCTTGTTGCGACAGCAGCACATGATTAAGTACCGAAGCACCCAGTAATTCAGTTTGGTAGAGCGCGGTACCACGGTTGGCATATTTGAGCGATACCACTTCACCTTGATCCGTCAGGCGAAACATACCTCGAATAGTGCCAACAGGGGTCGCCTCAATCGCGCGACTGGTTGGAACACCACCGCGGCTCACCGAGCCACCGCGACCATGAAAAAAACTAATCGAGACACCAAACTCTTCCCCAACGCGCACCATCTGGCGCTGAGCTTTAGCTAACTCCCAATTCGCTGCGAAGTAGCCGCCGTCTTTATTCGAGTCGGAATAACCGACCATTACCTCTTGTACTTTGCGTTGCCTTGCCAGACTGCGTTGCACCACAGGTACTGAAAGTAGTTCGCGCAAAATCGTCGGTGCGCGACGCAGATCGGGAATTGTCTCAAGTAGCGGTACCACCGGCAGGGTACAGCCCTCCATGCCTGCGCTATCAGCGAACAGACCAGCTTCTTTAGCCAACAGATAAACGCCAAGCACATCAGTGGCACTGTGGGTCATTGACAAGATCAGGGCACCAAATGCTTCGCGATCAATGGTCTGACGCAATTCGGCAATTACGCGGAAGGTGTCGAGAGTTTCACGTGCCTCTGCAGATAAATCGGAGACTTCGCTAACTGCACTGCGTGGTGTCGATAACTCGTTGAGAATCCAACGCTTCCATTCCTCGGAGTCAGATGCAGGCGCGTCGGTATTTTGGCTGCGGCGATATAGTTCAGAAAGCGTTTGATTAATACGTAGCGTATTCTCACGAATATCAAGTCGCACCGTAGAAAAGCGGAATATACCCACTTCACGCAACAGAGGCAGAAGCAGCGAATCAGCAACACTCGCTATGCCCGCTTCTCGCAATGCGGTGTACATCAACTTAACATCTTGAATTAGCGCATCCGCTGAACGATAACCAGTGTCTGGATCTGGTAACGCACGATTGGTGGATTCTTCCAGCGTTTTTATCAGCTTGAGTCGCATAAAACCCAAAAACTGACGGAAAATTTCGCCAGGATTACGCTCTGCTAGAGTACGCGCGGCAGGCATACTGTCCAGACACTCCGTGACATATTTCACAAAGTTATCGGGAATACTAAGCGAGCGTTCGGAAATACTCAGTACACGAATGAGCGACGAGATACGATCGATGTAGCGACGTAAGGCAGCTTCACGCGTCTCCCATAGTGAGCGACGCGTAACTTCACTGGTGACATAAGGATTGCCATCACGATCTCCACCCACCCATGAACCAAAACTGATGAGTGCTGGTGTCTCAAGTTCATGCTCAGGGAAATAACGGCGAAATTCGGTTTCGATTTTTGCCATCACCTGCGGCACGACGTCGTACAAGTTCTCCTGAAAAAAATACAAACTCCAAGCTACCTCTTGCTCAACGGTGGGCTTTTCAAGTTTTAGTTCGCCAGTCAGCCATAACAATTCAATCTCGATACAGATCGCTTGCTCCAACTGCTCACGTTCGCGGGGTGTCCAGTGGTTGGATTCCAGCTCATGCAGCTTGAGATAAATGCGGCGATAACACTCCAGTACCGTGACCCGCTTCGCCTCGGTGGGATGTGCAGTGATAGTGGGCCGAATACGGAGTTCGTCCAACGCTTTTTGAACCTGCTGGGCCTTAATGCCCTGCTCACGCATCTGCTTGAAGGTATACGCGAACGTCCCCGGTACATTATCAATACCGTGATCAGTCTCGGTGAAGCGACGATTACGCATATCGCGGTTTTGCTCTGCAATCGCAAGTAGTTGAAACCAGATGCCTTGTGCACGTAATGCTTTGCACAGCAAGCCCGAGTTGATACCCGTAAATGCTCGATTTACCTCAATCAAAGGAACCAGTTCAGGTTGCAGACGCTGGAATACAGCGAGATACAACTCACGTAACAGGGTAGTGCGTGAGAAGCCATCGCCAGCCAGCGGTGACAACTCCACTGTTTCTGCGACGCCGAGGGTCACCATATTATTCACTGATGACTCTCTTACTTGCCGAGAGTAGCAAGTGCTTTTTGCACCGTTATACCAAGCTCGGATGCACTTGGCGAAACCAGCAAACCGTAGGAAGCCATAATCTCGGATTTTTCAAGTGCGGTATCACCTTCACCCGAAATAATCGCACCTGCATGACCCATGCGACGACCTTTCGGTGCTGTCAGGCCAGCGACATAACCTACCACCGGCTTGGTCATATTTTCTTTGATCCACTTCGATGCTTCAGCTTCCTGTGGACCACCTATCTCGCCAATCATCACCACGACCTCAGTTTCAGGGTCTTCCTGAAAACGTGCCATATGATCTAGAAACGAGCTACCGTTGATCGGGTCGCCACCAATACCAACGCTCGTCGTGACGCCGATGCCCAGTGCTTTCATCTGCGCCGCTGCCTCATAACCGAGTGTGCCAGAGCGAGAAACAATGCCGACATTACCTCGAATATAAATATTTCCCGGCATGATGCCGAGCATGGCTTTGCCCGCGCAGATGATACCGGCGCAATTTGGACCCACGATGGTGGTGCGTTTTTCTTTTTGGTAGCGAAGTAAATAGCGCTTAACGCGCATCATGTCTTGCGCAGGAATACCATCAGTAATGATGCACACTAAATCCAACCCTGCATCCGCAGCTTCCATTAATGCATCCGCAGCATAGGGGGGCGGCACAAAGGCTAAGCTCGCCTGCGCACCCGTCGCATTGACGGCCTCTTGTACGGTATTAAATACCGGACGCTCGAGGTGAATCTTGCCACCCTTACCCGGTGTAACACCTCCCACTACATTGGTGCCGTATTGAATCATTTCTCTAGCGTGAAAGGTGGCCTTGTCGCCAGTGAAGCCTTGCACAATGACACGTGTTTTTTCATCGATCAAAATACTCATTTTCTCAATCTCCCCTTGTTTGCAGGATCAGCTGACCTGCTCGCCGCGGGCGAGCTTGACCGATTTTTCACAGGCTTCCATCAGCGAATCAGCTGTCACAATTGGTAAGCCACATTCACGAATGATTTTCTGTCCCTCTTCAACATTGGTACCAGCCAATCTAACGACCAATGGAACGCGCAAATCTTTTGCTGCCTGAACAACACCCTGCGCCACCCAGTCGCAACGATTAATACCTGCGAAAATATTCACCAGAATGCATTTCACGTTTTGATCTGTCAGTACCAAATTGAATGCTGCGGCAACGCGTTCTGGTGAAGCACCACCACCTACGTCAAGGAAGTTAGCTGGCTCACCACCGCAGTACTTAATATTGTCCATGGTAGCCATAGCAAGGCCAGCACCATTGATGATGCAGCCGATATCGCCTTCAAGCCCGACATAATTCAAACCGAATTCGGCAGCGCGTGCTTCGCGAGGATCTTCTTGTGTTGAATCTCGCATTTCAGTAACTTGCGGGCGACGAAACAAGGCGTTATCGTCGAACGACATTTTGGCGTCGAGCGCGATCACCTGATCATCCTTGGTCACTACTAGCGGATTGATCTCCACCATGGTGGCGTCGAGATCACGGAACGCACGATAGCAACCTAAGATAATCGTTACTGCTTGAGAGACTTGTTTAAGATTTAGCCCAAGACCAAAAGCTAGTTGGCGTGCCTGAAATGGCTGCATTCCTACCGCAGGCTCTACTTCCACTTGGAGAATAGATTCGGGTCTTTCCTTGGCGATCTCTTCAATCTCCATGCCACCCTCAACCGATGCGATCACACGGATGCGCTCAATCTTACGGTCCAACACAAAGCCGAGATACAGTTCACGCTCAAACGCAGTGGCTTTTTCAACATAAAGGCGATGCACTACCTTGCCCTCGGGACCAGTTTGGTTAGTCACCAACTTTGTACCCAACATAGCATTCGCAGCTACCGCTACATCGTGATAAGTACGACATAGCTTCACGCCACCAGCCTTGCCACGTCCGCCCGAGTGAATCTGCGCCTTTACCGCCCAATGCGCACCGCCCAATTCAGTAGCGACATACACTGCCTGATCAGCGCTGTAAGCAACACCACCCGGCGGTACGTTGACGCCAAAGCCAGACAGCAGCGATTTGGCTTGATACTCATGAACGTCCATAACCTCTCCTTTAGATTGAAATCGGATACGGCGGGTTGTTGCAGTGCCGTTTTTGTTAAGTTGAAAAAATCTCGCTTACGAATCAGCGCGTGTATGACTTAAGTGCGATCGACTGTTTACAACACATCAAATCGATCAACACCGAAAAATAAGCGAACGCTAACGCTCGCTTCAGTCGAAATTTTTCTGTTAAAAACAGCAGTACCTAGTGCGCTCTATGAATACTGGACTGTTCAGTTTTTTTAGCAGTTGGCTAAATCGATCTGCAATGAAAAGTAGTCAATATCAAAATAAGCCTACGACATTACCTTCTTCATCGATATCAATCTTTTCTGCGCTAGGAATCTTTGGTAGACCTGGCATGGTCATAATATCGCCACAGATCATTACAATAAATTGTGCACCTGCTGCAAGTTTGACTTCACGCACATTCACAACATGCCCACTTGGTGCACCACGTAATGTGGCATCTGAACTAAAAGACGACTGTGTCTTAGCAACGCAAATGGGATAATGACCGTAACCAGCTTCTTCCCACGTTTTGAGTTGTTGCTTCACTTTTGCCGAAGCGCTGATATCTGCAGCACCATAAATTTTGGTCGCTACTTTTTTCATTTTTTCTAGCAATGAATCAGTGTCTTCATATACGTACGTCATGCTACTAGCTTGTTCTGAAAGACGAACTACTTCATGAGCCAAGTTCTCAGCACCAGCACCACCTTTAGCCCAATGCTCTGCTAGTACTACATTAACTCCGAGCGATTTCATTCTATCGGTGACTAAAGCAATCTCTGCTTCGGTATCAAAGGTGAAACGATTAATTGAAACGACACAAGGCAAGCCATAGTTTTTAGTTACATTCGAAACATGGCGCTCTAAATTCACAAGCCCTTTTTCAAGTGCAACTAGGTCTTCGCTGTTAAGTTCTTTAACATCTTTTCCACCGTGATATTTCAATGCACGAATAGTCGCAACGAGCACACAAGCAGATGGCTTAAGACCTGTCTTACGGCATTTAATATCAATGAATTTTTCAGCACCTAAATCAGCACCAAAGCCCGCTTCGGTCACCACATAATCACCCAACTTCAATGCACTTTGGGTAGCAATAACGGAGTTACAACCATGGGCAATATTGGCGAAAGGACCACCGTGTACAAATGCAGGATTATTTTCTAAGGTTTGAACCAGGTTAGGTTTGAGTGCTTCTTTCAACAAAACAGTCATCGCACCATGCGCATTTAAATCTCGCGCATGTACCGCTTTTTGATCGCGGGTATAACCAATCACAATATCACCAAGACGTTTTTTCAAATCTTTGACAGAGGTTGCTAAGCAAAAAATTGCCATCACTTCTGACGCAACCACAATGTCAAATCCATCTTGCCGCACAAATCCGTTAGCAGTACCACCGATACCGACAACAATATCTCGCAAAGCACGGTCATTCATGTCGACCACACGTTTCCAGGTGATACGACGCGGATCAATATCAAGTGCATTACCATGATTGATATGGTTATCAATCATCGCTGCTAACAAATTATTAGCCAATGCAATCGCAGAGAAATCACCTGTGAAATGTAGATTGATATCTTCCATCGGAACGATCTGCGCATAGCCACCACCTGCAGCACCACCTTTAACTCCGAACACTGGACCGAGAGAAGGCTCGCGCAAACAAATCACTGTTTTTTTACCGATACGATTGAGTGCATCACCTAAACCAACCGTCGTAGTCGTCTTACCTTCACCAGCAGGTGTTGGGCTGATCGCCGTGACAAGCACAAGTTTGCCGTTAGGCTTATCTTTTAGTGAATCAACATAGTCGAGAGAAATTTTCGCCTTATAGTGACCGTAAGGGATAAGATGATCATCAGCGATACCAAGTTGAGAAGCTACTTCGGTAACACGTTTCATGGTCGCTTTTTGAGCTATTTGTATATCACTTAACATACGGCGTCCTATTTGGAAGTTTGATAAGGGAATTTATTCAATACTCTGAAATAAAAATGGTGCGTGAAGTAATGATGATTACGTCACAAGATTTTGCGGTTTACCGGCAATCGAAGCCTCAATGTTATCGATTAACTGATCAGCGAGAAATTGCATCGCTCCATCCGATGCCCAAGCTACATGCGGCGTCAATATAAAATTGGGCGTACGCAGTTCAAGCAGAGGATTACCCTCTTTCGGCGGCTCTTTCGTCAATACATCAAAACCTGCACCGGCAATAAGCCCCGTTTCTAAAGCAGTTTTAAGTGCATGCTCGTCAACCAAACCACCGCGAGCAGTGTTAATTAAAATCGCACTTCGTTTCATCTTTTTGAATTGCTCAATACCGATAAAGTTACGTGAAGAAGGCGTTAACGGACAATGCAAAGAAATAATGTCTGACTGAGCAAAAATAGTTTCAGGATCTGTGAACTCCACATCAGCAGCTTTGGGTGGAGGATGGTCAGCAAACAGCACTCGCATACCAAGGGCACGTGCAATAACAGCGGTTGCTTGACCGAGAGCACCTTCACCAAAAATACCCAAGGTACTGCCGTGCAAGTCCTGAATAGGATGATCAAAAAAACAGAATTGATCTTGTGCCTGCCAACGACCACGCAATACATCTTCACGATAAGCTATGAGATTACGACGCAACGCAAATATCATTGCAAATGTATGCTCAGGTACAGTGTGTACGGCGTAATTACGAATGTTAGCTACCGCAATACCTCTCTCGCGACAGGCATCGATATCGATCACATCATAGCCAGTAGCAGCAACCGCAATCATCTTCAAATCCGGGAGCTGTTCTAAACTGGCTCTTCGAATTGGTACCTTATTCGTGATTGCGACTGTAGCACCGGCCAAGTTTTTGACAACTAACGACTCAGGTGTCTGATCGTGCTCTTCCCAAGCATGCGGAAAAGACGGCCGACGTACCTCAGCCTTTAATGACTGCCGATCGAGAAATACTATTCGTTCCATGCGTTTCCTTGTTGTGGTTATGAGTATCACGTGCGATTAAGCCAAATGGTGCTACATGATTGCGCCAATACTCTCCAGCGGCTGCAGTGCCACTACCCGGTGTGACCTTGATACCGCAGTCAAGCATAGCCATTTCTGCACCTGCGATGGCAGCCATCAAATGTACTTCATTCATGTCGCCCAAATGACCAATACGGAACAACTTGCCTGCTACTTTTGATAGGCCTGCTCCGAGTGATACGTTGTAGCGATTAAATGCTCGCGAAATGACATCAGCACCGTTGATACCTTCTGGCACCATGACAGCTGAAACAGTATCGGAGTACCAACGCGCTTCTTTTGCACATAACTTCAAGCCCCAACCTTTGGTGACTGCAGCACGTACACCTTCAGCAAGATAATGATGTCTCGCTATGATGTTGTCTAAACCTTCTTCTTCTATCATCTTTAATGATTCAATCAAACCGTACATTAAAGACAGCGCTGGTGTGTAAGGAAAATATCCCGTTGCGTTAGAGTTGATCATATCGTTCAGATCAAAGTAACAGCGTTTAAGTTGAGCACTATGACGCATCTCTAAAGCCTTTGGGCTTGCACAGAGAATGCCTAGACCTGCAGGTAACATGAGTCCCTTTTGTGATCCTGAGACAGCCATATCTACGCCCCAATCATCGAAACGAAAATCAATCGATCCTAAGGACGAAACACCATCAACAAACAATAGTGCTGGATGCTTGGCTTCATCAAGTGCTTCACGAACTCCTGAAATGTCAGAGGTCACACCGGTTGCCGTTTCATTGTGGCAGGCTAAAACAGCTTTAATACGATGCTCAGTATCCGCCTTCAAAATGTCTGCATACTGTTGAAGAGGCACGCCTGTACCCCATTCGCATTCGACGATCTGTACATCTAAACCTATGCGTGTACACATTTCTATCCACAGATGACTAAACTGACCAAAGCGCGCAGCTAGTACACGATCACCAGGCGATAGCGTGTTAGTTACAGCAGCTTCCCAGCAGCCAGTACCCGATGAAGGAAATACAAACGGTGTACCGTGTTCAGTACGGAATAGCTTTTTCAAACCCGGCATGATCTCGCGGGTGAGTGCAGGAAATGATGGAGAGCGATGATCTTCCATCGACACCATCATTGATCGCATTACACGATCAGGTATATTTGTTGGTCCGGGTACAAATAAAAAATTACGTCCAGCCATGATCTACTCCTTTAATCTCGGTTCAGTTATGCAAATAAGCGAGTGATTTTTTTCACTGCTGTGTGCAGGGGTGTTGAAACTTCAAAGTAAGAGCATCAGGCTGAATACACCGGAAATGCATCGGTCAATTTTTTAACCTCTGCTTTGACGCGCTCAATGTTTGTTGCATCTTCTGGATGGTCGAGTACATCAGCGATTAAATGTCCGACCTTAGTTGCTTCAGCTTCCTTAAAACCACGAGTTGTCATCGCTGGGCTTCCCAAACGAATACCGGAAGTCACAAATGGTTTTTCAGGATCATTCGGAATGCCATTTTTATTACACGTGATGTGAGCTGATCCTAGAACTGCTTCTGCTGCTTTACCAGTTAGCTTTTTACTGCGTAAGTCAACCAGCATTACATGTGATTCAGTGCGACCAGAGACGATACGCAAACCACGTTCAATCAAAGCCTTGGCCAAGGCATCCGCATTTTTTAAAACTTGCTGCTGATATGCTTTGAACTCAGGTGACAGTGCTTCCTGAAATGCGACAGCCTTTGCAGCAATTACATGCATCAATGGACCGCCTTGTAAACCAGGAAAAATCGCACTGTTAATTTTCTTCGCGATTTCTTCATCATTCATCAAAATAATGCCACCACGAGGACCGCGCAGGCTCTTGTGTGTAGTTGATGTAACGATATGCGCATGAGGTACTGGATTAGGATAAGCGCCACCAGCGATCAGGCCAGAATAATGTGCCATGTCGACCAACAGATAAGCACCTATGTCGTTCGCTACTTTTGCAAAGCGCGCCCAATCGATCTTTAGAGAAAACGCTGAAGCTCCCGCGATAATAAGTTTTGGTTTTTTCTCATGCGCGATTTGTTCCATTTGCGCATAGTTAATGTCTTCATGTTCATCTAGTCCATA
>JACCDP011191362.1_pt1 | contig 14004 bp, 10 predicted proteins | sample 7445841 | NCBI WGS metagenome assembly JACCDP01 (sample SAMN15323441, study PRJNA562643) | freshwater metagenome | isolation source: river surface water | place: USA:Blue River Watershed | collected 2017-08-17
CGCACATACAGGTAGTAAAGACGAGACAGACGAGTCCGACGCCTCTTGTCTCGCCGCCGCCAACGCCGCCAGCGCCGAGAAGAGAGAAGCTAGAAAGAGAACACTATCGGTGTTGCGTTGATTAGAACCTTCCTCTATCTCTCGACCTGCTTGTTTAGATGTTACTCTAGAGGGGCTTGCTACGCTACATGCATGAACTCTAGACATGTATATAAATATAACACCGTCGATAACCTCTGGCGCGACCTCTGCATACGGCCCACCTGTTTTCGATTACTTGTGTCTCTCACAAGTTTAAACCATAATGATGACGTGTCAAATGTTCCTAGGAAACGGGTTATTTCCTACAGAAATGATAACAGGGTTTGTTCTGTGTCAATAAAAAGAGGCTACGACCTCTCAGATATGGTGGAAGGAAATCGTCGCTTTCATTCTCAATTTCCCCTCGAGTTGGAATAATCTTTTGTTGAAAATCCCAAGACTCCCTACATATTCTGCCAACCGTGCAGAAAAAAGAGCCCACGACCACTAAACAGTCGATCAAAAAAAAACAAAAAAACTCTGTATATCCAACCACGCCTGTCAGCGGATTTTTTTTTCTTCCTTTCTTTCCATATTCCTTTCAAAAACTTCTCCGACCGTCCATTCTCTTATTATTATGACTATACGTTCGGATGATGGCCCACCCACCTGGATGTATCGAAGTAGAAGGCCCTCCGGTTGCGAAGGGGCCCCCCTTCATCCCGTACATGGGGTTGCTTCTAGATGAGATGAAAGAGATATAAGAAAATAGAGAATCGGAATCATGTGCTGAGAAAGCCATTACGAACTGCTAAGGCTGTGGATGCAGATTTGCATTCGAGCGAGATATAAACACATTTTTTTTTCTCTCTCTCTCTCTCTCTCTCTTTTTCTTTTTCTCCTTTTTATTACATGTTCGTCGACTATGAATTTTGATTAGCCGGTGGTACTACATCGTTATATCAATCTATCGGCATCCCGCTATCTCGTTTCCTGTGTGTTCTGGTTTATTCGTTGGATTCGCTTTATTTGGTTAGATAAATGTGTGCAATGTTAAATAACACTCATTATTAAGTTTCTTTTCAAAATGATAAATGCGAAGTAATCGGAACATATCCGGCTAGAATGTTTTTCAAAATATATATACCAGAGAGAAGAGACTATGCCGTGTCTCTCGATTGGTTCTGGGTAGCTGCGGAACGACTTTTTTTTTCGGGGAATCCGTCACGGGAATTTTTCGAAAATCGGTAGAAAGAGAGGGAAAAAAGGGGAACTTGTGAGAAATTCTCTTACTGGTCCGACAGGTTTTTAGGATTACCGATGCCTTTCCATTTCTCAGGCCTGTCCTTTATTTGGAATGAGAAGAGATGGACCTCGCGGAATTTTACAGCGGAGGGGTTCTAGTAGCGCGTAGTAGTAGTCGGAACGTGGAAATGCATTGAAAAAGAAGATTTTCTCTACTCTACAAGTCTATAGCTCTATCTATTGTGTTGGAATCTACTTTGTACCCGCCTCCTTCTTCTTCTTCTTCTTCTTCTTTTTGGCTGATCCCGCCGGAAGGATCTTCTCAGCCTCAGTGGACGCAAATCTTCTTTTATCCAAGGTTTTTGGTGCTTTCTTTTGATGTCATTGTATCCCTATTGAGAATCATACTGGATGTCTGTCTGTGCCATTGTATCAAAATAAGGGGGAAGAATTTTTCGCCATTGGGTTTCGGAAATGCCGAAAAGTTTTTAAGGCTTCCATAAGTATCAATCGGCTTGCGATCGTTGCCAAGCGGAAAATGCATGGTGATCCGCATTTGGACAGAACAGTTGTCCGGTTTCTTCTTCTTCTTCCATCTCTCTCCATTGTCTTCTTCCGCAAAGAAAATCACAGAATGCTTGCGCGTGTCGTTTACACGGCTCGTTGCTTGGGAGATAGCATACATGAGACCCGAGGCTTTCCGGTGACGCGTCCGTCAGACAATTCCAAAAATAAGACAAAAACAAGACAGAGGGAAACAAAACAAAAATAAAAAGAATTTTGAATATGTGTCGAGTGTCAGCCCGCCGTTTCATTCACGTAGCCGACGAAGAAACGGTTCTTATTCCGGTTAGTACTTAGTAGTAAGTCCCGGGTTGTACCTATTTAGTTCCGCACTGATGGTTAACCGCAAAACTCGAGAGTCGGCGGTCAGTCTGCACTTTGGGATATTCCATATCCATTTTTTAAAGATATTTTTTCCAAGAAAATAACTGGAACTTCCTCAATGAAGATGTTTCGTTTATAAAGCTCCAATTTCCTCAGTTAAAAAAAAAATTGTTTCTAAGTCAATGCCAAGCCAAAACTGGGTGTCCTTCTCATCTTCTCTTTTTGAAAATGGAAGAAGAAGAGGCAAGCAAAAGTCCATAAATCTCTGGTGGAAGCTCCTGATGGGGTCCACAGTCGTAAAACTGTTTCGGAATTGGTAAAAAGAAGAAGAGAAAGCCCAACGTCAACTGATGTGCTCCATCGCTGAGAGGAACCATCTGTGCTGCTCTGGGAAACAGTTGAAACATCTCTGGTAGTTGAAATGCCTTTGCTCTATTGCCAGCTTCTTCTTCTTCTTCTTCTACTCCTCAAGACCACCACCTGCGTGTTACAAAGTCCCGAAGGGGTTAAAAGTCCCGTGCAGTGCATATCTTTGGTCAGGGCGTTCACCGACCGGTTGACCGAAGAAAGACACCGACTCGTCGTCGACAGGGAAAAACCGATGCCATGCAAACTGCACACGGACTAGCGCTTCGTTCTATATACCTTGTTTTCCAGAATAACAAGTTTATTTTTAGACTTTTTATATATATATATACATATATTTTGTACACTCTCAACTTTCCCCTCCACGAACGTCACGCGCTTCAAGTTTCTGGTTCTCGTCACGTGAAGATGGCCGGCGTGTAGGTGTGGCGACCAAGATGGTCTGTTTTTCATCTAAAGACCCCCGACTGTTGTGGACATGTGTTAGTTCACAGATCTTTTCTGGACTCGTGTATATTGACTGACGTCAAACCCATCAATGATTTTCTCCACGCCCCGTTTAGTTTTTCCCCGCGTTTTGAGATCGATGCGCTGTCGTCGTCGCCATTGTTCGCCATACTCTGCCAGACAATGTCGCGACGGAAGCCAGCGTCTTTTGTGCATACGCGATGCTTATTGTGGAGTCAGTACAATTTTTAGAATAACGAACAAAACAAGTCTGAGAGACGTGTGGGGAAAACAATCGGGCGCTCTGGTTTAGAGACGTGACTCGACATTAAAAAAAGCTCTTCGGTGCGGAAAGCGTTATTTCTTTTCCTTTTCTCTTATTTAAAAAGAAATGAACAAAAAAAAATACATATTTTCATTTCTGGTTTCGTGTGTGACGGGGTCCCCGCGCCTTCCATTTCAGCCCTGAGGGAATGTCTAACCTTGGACCCTTGCTTGGAAGGGCTTCGGGGGGCCTTTTGCTACACTACTACTACTACAACAAAAGAGTGGAGGGTAAGTTGGAGGTGACCACCAGAGGGTTCTAGTTGCCTAACCCTCAGATGAGGGGCTCTTTTGAATAGCTCGAGGGCAGATTTTTTAACCTTAAAGAAATACATCCCACCCCTCCAACGCCACGCTCGACCGGTTCTCCACCACCACCGCCACTTGTTGAATACGTTAGTAACCTAACGTTGGGAATCATATTTTTTACTATATATTTGGATATATATCCCGACCCCTCGATTCGTGTGTTCCGTTCGACGGGGTAGTTGTAACGTCGAAGTTGAGGGGGGAGAAGCTTTTTGACAACGGCTCGTTTCACGTTTGACTTATTACCTCCGCTTTGCGTGTTGTTTTGTTTCCCAGCGCGTTTTGTTTTCTCTTTCCATCGAATGAATAAATCAATTTCATCAGTTTCGGAGGGGTTGAGAGAGAATCGACGGTTCATCAGCATATAGTATCTCTCTCTGCCCGTCTCTGCCTTGGAAATGATATTCATTTTCCATCAATGATGGAAAGCAGTTGAATAAGAAGACCGGCGCCACAGGGGGGTTTCATTAGACACTCTGAACCTCAGCCGTTAGAACTTTTCGAGAAAAAACTTTTTGAGGTTGAGGTGTGTATACAGGTGATATGGTGAGCTACCTTATACATGACGGATGGCCCGAAAAAAGCCGTTGGCTTCTACCACTAGTGGCAAGACAGGCTTCCGTTGATTTTCATACCCTTGAAATCGGAGACTTTTCACGATCGGTTACGCGACGACGGAAGGTGTTGTTGGGGGGAGACCTTTTACACAGCGGTCGGTCGCCTCCGAAGAAAAGTTTAAAGTTGTAGTAGCAAGAAAGAGAGAGGAGAGGGAAAAGAACACGGCTGCATTTTGTTACAGCGACAACACAAATGTTTGTTAAAAATCAAGTGAGAGGGATTTTTCTACACTAGCGAGGTAGAACAACGGCGTCTACATGACAACAACCGTCGAGGGAGTTCTCTTGATGAGTCGATGGCGTGATCGACCGCCATTTTCAAACCGAAAACTTCTCTTTTCTTTGTTTGAAATTGTATATTGTTGTATATGGTCTTTTCTTCCTTTCCTATTGTGTTATGCTCCAAAGTTTTGCCAAAAACTTGTTTTCTCCCCACTGCGCGCTCATTTTTCAGACGAAAATACGGGAGAAAATTTATGTCCTCGTGATTGTGTGTTCCCCACCTTTCCTTGGCGACCGGCAGCAGCAACTAACTCTGACCGGGCGGTACCTTCTCTCTTTTTTTTCCCTCCGTTTTTCTAGTGAAGTTTTCGCCTAATGAATCATCCGATCAATGACGCGATAGCGTGAGTTGCGCCCTTTTCTTCCAAAAAAAAACGACGAAGAAAGATTATGAAATATTAAAAAATGGAGAGGAAAAAGAAAACACGATATTAATAATAAACTTACCGCCAGGATATTTTATAACGAACCCGAAATGTTTATTAACCATTTAAAAATTAGAACTCCGTTAATCGATTCGCTTATCCTCGTGGAGATCATTTTTTTTTCTCAAGTTTTTGTGTGTCGCTATATGTTTTACAACGGTGGTTTACGTCGATCGACAGCGGAAGAAAGGTTAGGTAGTAATTCCCTACGAATTGGAGGTTATTTTTCTAACGGCACTGTGCAAAACTATTAAGCTAACGCCCCCGACATGTTCATTTCTTTGTACGTAAAAAATACGAAAAAACAACAACAACCCGAAACCGAAAAGGAAAACGGAAGAAAAAAGGGGGAAAAAGTGAATCATTAGTGCTTTGGCTTGCATGATCCATCCATAACACAACATAACAACTCGAACTAGAGAAAAAAAAATAAATAAAAAACTGAAAAAAGCCACGTCGTTAAATAACGGAACAAAAAGAAACGCCAACTCTAGCGCAGCGCAACGGAAATTGCATTATTTCCTATCGTTGAACCGGCCGGCGTGCTCATCCATCATAATGCACGCTCTCTTTCGCCTTCCTTCCCCCTTGTCTATGGTACGACTCTTTTTGAAAAACACGATCGTGTGTATTGTAGGATAACTATTCTGTTTTTCTTTTTGGCTCGTTAGCCGCAAAGGCCTTTTAGTTACGACTATAAGATCATCTAACGGCTATCGGGTAAAAACAAAGAACTTGACTTGATGGAGAAAAGAATCGAATGGAGCACAAAGACGCGTAGGAATTTCTATGGGTAGTCTCGTCTTATAGGGAAGATTGAAACGAAATTTCTCTCACAAGAAACTCGAACTGTTCGTGTTGTGAAACGTTCGCGTTTCTTCCTTCAATCTTTTTAGAAAAGCTTGGAGGTCCGGTAATAAAGAAGAATCTTCTAGCTTCTTCTTGTGTGTACTCTACCACCACCTCTACTACTACAAGATGTAGAAGAGGGTAAATATAATGAAGCAGGACCTCCAAAAAGGGTTTTCCTATCCCCTAGACCACCCATCTTTTCTCCTTTATACTCCCCAAGTTTCGTTTTTTTTTTCTTCTTCTCTTCTCTTCTTTACTCGGACGCGGTTACGGTCAGTTGCATTTGTATTCGAGACCTCACACAGACAGACCGAGCAGCAGCACTCGGGTTGCCTTCTAATTGAATCTTGCCACCTTTTTTTTCTTTTTCGACGCCGGTCTAGTCGTCATCGCCGTCTATTGTTACCTTGTTTTTCTCTTATTTCCCCACAGCAACGTGCTGCGCCACTCTATACACCCATATTTTTGATTGTACGTTATAATACGGAAGAACTACAGGAATTGTCCTACAGGGAAATTACATTATGTGTGGAGTCTTCGGGGCGTTTACAAGCATTTGTCATCGTGAATAATTTCTTCTTTCCCTTTCTTCTCTCGGATGGCAACAATAAGTCGCTGGGTGACCTTTTCACGCTCTGTTTTTTAATCTTTCAAAAAATGATGGCGTGACCCGACCGCAGCGGCTGAACCGGACATAAAGCACTAGAATAATGGCTCTTGAACTCACGATTTTCCCCCCCTTTTTAAAAATATTTTTGATTAATTAGTCCTCTCCTCCCTCTCGTAAATCGAGCAAAAACATTTTCGTCCATATTCTGTCAGGGTACGCCGCCGCCTATATTCTCTTTTGAGAGAGAGGAAAGGAAAAACGTAACAACTCGTCTAGTGTTGTTTCGTTTTTCATGTCGGTCGCGTCGTGGGTCACGCAGAAAACGGCTTTGGCTTGTTGTGTTGTTCGTCCTCGATGCGCTGTAACTCGGGCTCTTTTTTGTGCGTTCCAGTAGCGTACGGTTTCCTCATTTTTTAACGAACGACTTCCTGCTCTTTTTCGTCCTCAAACCGAGTGTGTCTGGTTGCGCACGCGTGACTGGAAGGAAGCGGATGATTAACCACTGATATCAATCTAAAAAAAAATATATAACTAATATTCCTTTCTTTCTCTTTCTTTCTTGTCTATGTTAATATTATAGCTCCGGAACAAGTGCAGCGCTTCCAGGGTAACCACTCTCATCCGGATCACTTCAAGTTGCTGGAAACCAATGGCGATTCCATTCTAGTCGGCGCAAGGTAAAGGCTTAATCTTCAACTTTCCATCTTCTTTGTAGATAATTCCTTTTTACCATTTTCGAAAAACAAAAATTTTAAATTGAGAATGCCCAAAAGATATTTTTAACACGCTTTTCCTTTCCTTCTTATCTCCCATTTCCACTCTAGGAATATTATCTACAATTTGAGCCTGGACGAAATGACCGAAAATCGCGCTCAGGTAAATAAAATTAAAAGAATTTCTGTTTTGTTTTTAGTTTTTTTTTTTGGAGGGGGTTTTCTCTTTTGTTTTTCGTCTTACGCATCGTACGCGTGCATTCACGATGCCCTCGAAAGAATCGAACGGCGGAAAGATGGAAAGAACCCTCGGTCAGAAAGACAGTGACTCATTCCGTTATTCGCATTTTTTAAACAAGGCATGCTAACGTTTGAAGAGTCGGGTCGTAAAAGCTCACGAAAGGAATATAAAATGTAATGTATCGTTTAAAAAAATACGAAACACAAGAAGAAGAGAAGAAGAAGAGAAGGTAAAGAAAGAAAGAGGCAAAAGGTAAGGTGAAACCAACCTGTCTCTCGGCCTGACCAACTATGGAAGTGGCGATTGTCCTCCATTCCATATCGGACGAGAGACTCCACTCGGAGCTTTTGGTTCAATGAAACCAAAGGGTTCTCTAGCCGTCGTCCTCGCCTTCCTTTTACATTTGCATACTCCATTCAGGGAATTGTCAGTGTGTGTGTAAGCGTTCCTCGTTTTTCTTTTGTTTTGGTCACCAGGCGGTTGTTATTTAAACAGTCCTTCCGGGGAAAACACCAAACTTGTAGTATTTTTTTTTTCTATAAACTTTTCCTTGATACTTTTAAAATTTAAAGCTCCCAGCGAAAGGGAAAACCGACGACTGCTGCACCTGACTCTAAAAGACAAGTTTTCCAAGTCACAAGATTTCGTTGTCTAGTATATAATGCAATACGTGATGATAATCTCTTACGAGTTGATTTTCAACCCGTTGAAACTTGTTTCCGTGATTTGGGGGTCTCTTTCCCCTAGCTAGTTGTTTCTCCGACGTTTCTTAATCTATTCTTTTGTTGACTTTACGCAGAGAGTTGAATGGTATCCGGCGTCGACTCACCGGGAAATGTGTCTCGTCAAAGGCAAATCAGAGGTAAGCAAACGTTAACACGACTCGAGTGGTTGAAACACGCACAGAACAGATGAAGTTTGGAGAGACACGCGTCGTCATCATCTAATCTTTTGTGCTCTATTTTTTGTCTTTTGTTTCTTCTTCTTATCTCCAAATAGGATGATTGTCAGAATTACATCCGAGTACTTGCCCGGATCAACGACGAGGAGATGCTCGTCTGCGGGACGAATGCCTACAATCCGCTTTGTCGCAGATATGGTCGGAACGTAAGTCAACCTGACCTCATTTACTGAGTCATCACTCACATTTTGACATCCGATATTCACTGCTGTCTGTTGCTGTTGCCTTATTACAGGGAAGCGGAGTTGAAGTACTCCGGGAATACTCCGGCAAGGGTCTCAGCCCTTACGATCCCAATCATAACAGCACGGCTGTCTTCTCTGGTATGTTTCCCCAACTCTCTCTCAGTCCCTCTCCCTAATTGATGTCTACTTGGACATTTTATTGACAATTAATTTTCTATTATAGACGGAGAATTGTACGCTGGAACCGTCTCTGATTTTTCCGGTTTGGATCCACTTATCTACAAAGATCCCTTGAGAACGGAACAATACGATTTTAAACATTTGAACGGTATTAATTGATTATGCTCTTCAATTTTTCAAACAACTCTATAACGTTTTGTTTCGCATTGCAGCTCCCAACTTCGTTAGTTCGGTAGCCGATGGTGATTATGTCTATTTCTTTTTACGTGAAACGGCTGTCGAATACATCAACTGCGGCAAGGTATAATACAAATGAATCAACACCTGGCAGCGCGCAATTACTACAACAATTGATAATTGAAACATTAGACGGTGTATTCCCGTGTTGCTCGTGTCTGCAAGAACGACAAGGGAGGTCCTCACCGCTGGTCGAACCATTGGACTTCGTTTCTCAAATCCCGTCTCAACTGCTCCTTGCCAGGCGATTTCCCCTTCTATTTTGATGAAATTCGTAAGCAGCAACATTTAACCTTTTATCTTTTGGTGCCAAACCGTTTACTAATTCTCGAGCTGCTGCCGTCGTGTGTGGGTGTAAAAGTTTCTTTTGTTTCGGTATGTTTTCCCAAAGTCTTGAATGGTAGAAAGCCTCCTCTCTCTTTCTATCCTTAGTCTCTTGGCGACTAATTATCGTTGCATAATGAAATGGCTCGTTTGTAATGAGCAAACCGCCATGCAGTCGTGTGTGGGATGAATCATAGACGGGTCGGTGCATGGGATATCTTGGATGGTGCAGTGGGGAGGCCAAGACGACTGTATATCCGTGGCGACGACGTCAGCCAAAGTTTTGAGAGAGGAGTGCGCTGATTGCGGCTGGCAGCTCGATGATTGGTGCGCTTGGTAGAGCAAGAGACTCAGGCAACTAAACTTTCACTCGGTTACACGCACTCTACACGCAGAATCGACTAGCGACGTTGTCGAGGGAACTTATGGACGCCGAACGGAGCGTTTGATCTACGGCGTCTTCACCACGCCGGAGAACTCCATTTACGGCTCGGCCATCTGCGCCTTTCGCCTACAAGACGTGATGGATTCGTTCGACGGTGCTTTCAAGGTAACTGCAGAAAGCGATACGTTATGTCCTCCTCCCCCGTGGCCACATCTCATTCACTCATTCATTGTCTTTTCGTCCTTGTCTATCTTCTTCCCTCCTTCCCCATGAACCGACCGTCCGACGGCTCCGACCCCGTCCGAACAAACACATACAAAAAATAACAAACAAATAACCACAACAACAACTATAAATATAGGAACAAACTTCGATGAATGCTAATTGGTTACCTGTGAGCGGCAACGATGTCCCGGAGCCCCGACCTGGCCAGTGCGTCAACGACTCGCGTACCCTGCCTGAAGTGACGCTCAACTTCATCAAGTCTCACTCGCTGATGGATGAATCTGTTCCCGCCTTTTACGGACTACCTCTCGTCACTCACACTTCTCTCAAGTGAATACCAATTCCATTTTTTCATCATCATCATCTCTTAAATGTTTTTCGTTTACTCAACCTTCGTCGTTTTTCCCTTTTGTTTTTCAATTGTTTAGGTATAAATTCACGAAATTGGCCGTCGACCCGCAAGTTCGGACTGCTGATGGCAAAACTTACGACATCCTCATTATCGGAACTGACAAGGGCAAAGTGATCCGTGCCATCAACACAGAGTCGTACGACTCCATCAACAAAGTTCGACCCGTCATTATCGAGGAGATCAAAGTGTTTGAAACGGAAGCGGCCATTACTAACCTGCGGGTTATTCCGCAAACGGAAACGACTGGACCACGACTCATCGTCGTATCCAATGACGAAATTCAAACCATTCCGCTTCACCGTTGCTACACCGATAGCGTCATCACCTGCAGGTAGGCGTCGTTATTTTTGCTTGTTCTGATGAAAAAAAAAATTTGAAATTTTTTAAACTTTTTACATTACTCTCCCACCTTCGTATATCGATCTGTCATATCGCCATTTCCAAGACCTTCCCTGATGGATGAACTTTTGTTTTCTTGCTTACAGTGAGTGCGTGGCTTTGCAAGACCCCTACTGTGCGTGGAACGCCGCCACGTCCCGTTGCGTCACCGTAGCGTCGGTCGCTTCAACCGCCCAATCTTCGCTCATCCAGAGCATTTTCACCGGATACTCTGATCAATGTCCGGATAACGGTAAGATATTTCTAATTCTACCAAGGTTACAACTTTCAGATATGACTAAAATTTCGATTTTTGTTTATTTTGTAACAGCTATCGTGAAAGCCAAAAACAGGACTCCATCATCCCAACCACCAGTTGAGACAGTCGGTAAGAAAATTAGTTTCCACCTTTTCCTTTCGTAGATATTTGTTAGTAACCACCTTCTTAGCTTGAGCTCGGTTTGGCTGTGTTGTGTTTTTTTCCTCGTTTTTTTCTTTCGTTTGTTTTTGTTGTTTTGTTCGTTGTTTGTGACGTTCTGGGATGTGTTGCGTATTGTGTAGTTACCGAGGAGCCGCTGTGCGCCCCGTGTCAATGTCCCTGTGCGACGGCGGCGGCGGAATCGGCGACGGAAGGTTTGATCCCCAGCACGACCGCCACCTCTGACAGCACTACCACTGGTAGCAGTACCTCTAGTACCACCACCACTTCCACCACCGTTTCTTTAAGTAGCACCACCTGGCCAAGTCCCCGCCGTACGCATCAGGGTCAGTTTTCACATCCTCACAAAAACACACCTTATCGTTTTTGCTTACCGCTAGATGGCACGGCTTGAAATCTGTTTTTGTTTTGCACACCTGTTGTTTCTCTTTTTGCTCGCGCACGCGTTTTTTTTTTCAAATCTAGTCTGATTCAGGTGTATGGGGGAAATTAGCATGCAATTTATTTAAAGTCATCGTTCAATCAAAGTTTTGCGGTTTCAGAACTCCGAGTTGACAAATGATTTTTGTCTGTGTAAATTAGGGATTGACGTGGAATTAGAGACGAACGTGATAGTGGAGGAAGGTGATCGTAAGAGGCCCTTCATTGATCCTGGCCACGACGTCTTTGACGACAACGTCATCAACGCTGCAGGTGAGCCTGGGTTTCCCAATGGCAATCACGATCCAATGATGAATTGCGAGACCAATTTCGCTTAAAAGACACACAAACCTAGGGCGCTTTCATAATATTTCGACTTGATACTAAATTTTAAATACTCCAATGTCCCAAACCGACACACCATTAAAGACCTTATGCGGCCATACCTTTCGTGATGGACTAACCATTTATCAGCTTCCTCACCTATCAATATGAATTTAAATGAATCAGTTGACTAATAATTTGTTTTGGTAAATTTTTCAGGTCCTAAAGTGGGCGCTTCTCAGTCATCGTTCGGTATCTACACGGCGGAAACATTCACAATCGCCGTGGTTGTTTCGTGCTTCGCATCGCTAATTGTGGGCTTCCTCAGTGGCTTGATGTTTTCACGTCGGTGCAAAATTGGCGATTCTTTCGCGTCGTCATCGGGCGGTTTTAGTGGAGCGCCATACCTTGAACAGAGGAGATTAAGCAGGCTCAACGAGACGAACGCGTCTTGTACCGAGCCTAGCAAAATGAATAACTTTGTCGACAGTCTCAACAGCGCCGTTCTGAAAATGGCGAATGAGAAAAATAACGCCAATGCTAACAGCAACACAACGGGGACGCTCGATCTGAAACCGGCTGTCCAGAAAGTAAAAAAGACTTACGTCTAATTTTGTTTTTTCGTCTTCTTCAGCCGCCGTCGTCGTCCACCGTAAAGATAATCTGACATTTGTCTTTATGGATCTTTAAAGAGATTATATAAGGACACCATAATTTAATTTTTTTTGAAAGAGATACACATTGTTGCCAAAGTTTGTATACATCCGGCAGCGGCGGAGATAATCAGCAAATGTTGTAAATTTCGATTGTTTAAAAATTAATTTTTTTTGCTCCCTCTCAAAAATGGAAATGTCTAGCGTGTATATACAGATTTATTATGCCTATACTGATCATCTCGCATCTTCCATGTTTTCTCTATTTTTTTGTTTGATGTATTTTTGATTTGCTCATTTGTCACTCCTCATTAAGTGCCTGCATGTATGTAGAATCCATCCAATCATCTATCATTCAACCGCGCATTCTTGTCGTGCCCTATTCAAATACTCTTCCGGTCAAGAGTGACAGCCGTCTCATTCATACCCACCCAACACCACCACCAACGCGTCTATCATCACACATTTGTCTCTGTATTTAAACGACAACATTGCCCTGTCTACCAGAGTAAAACTTCATCTTCCATTGACATCCATTTGATTCAAAAGAATTCGTTTGTACAACTTCGTTATACAGATGTTATTGCACATGTTGACGATAAAACACCGTCAGCTACCGTGACTGAAATAAAAGTTTAAATTTAAACGTGCTATAGGTATTTACATTTGTGGTTAACTTGAATTGAAATATCGGAAATTAGGGAAAATTTATAGTGGGAGCATGAAACTACAAAAAAGAGGTTTCTCGAGATGACTCGAGATGACTGAGATGACTCGATGCCAGCCAGCAAGACATCCTGATCCAACAGCAAAATCTGAATTGTTTTTACGTAAACTTCCATCACTTCATCTTGCGGGTCTGGGTGGGGGGCGTTTGCTCTTTATATTTTTGCTTTTTTATAAAACTAGCTTATTTATACACTTGACACTATTTTATTGCATCGTCTCAATCACTACCGTCCATAATCTGAAATTTCTTTGCGTAAACGACTGTTCAACCACGGTTCAACGATGCTATGTCTGCCTTGAAAAGCGAACCAGTTTTCGAAATTAGTTTGTTAGTAGACTAATTAAAGTAACACCGTTATACACGACAAGATGAGCGACAAATTTTTTGGGTGTATAATAGTTTTGATTAAACGATAATAGAATTGTGGCCAGCGCCGAGTATGGCGCGAGTTTCCCCAAGGGCTTTTCACTTTTCGATAGCGGAGTATGCAACATAATATAATGTATGCGTAATGGGCCGGGTAACTAGTTGTCAATTAAATGTTGGTTCGATTTTCAAATGTACGGAGCTCGTGGGTCGGCCACCCCCTCGCTCCCCCTGTCCTATAGGACGTATGGGTCTACCATTTATAAATAAGAAATGAAGAAAGAAGGTAAATATAGCAGACGTATCATCAACGTCGGACTAAATCTCTAAAGCTGTATTCACACTGGAGGGTTTTTGTCGAAAGCTGTCGAAAAGAAACTTTAACCCCCTACTAAAATCGTTGTTTTCTATGGGCTTTCAAGTTACCTTTCTGTCCAATCAGGGC
>JACCDP010793836.1_pt1 | contig 13998 bp, 12 predicted proteins | sample 7445841 | NCBI WGS metagenome assembly JACCDP01 (sample SAMN15323441, study PRJNA562643) | freshwater metagenome | isolation source: river surface water | place: USA:Blue River Watershed | collected 2017-08-17
AGACCTGGCGCAGCTCATCCACGACCTGAAGAACGCCAACCCGCGCGCGGGCATCAGCGTGAAGCTGGTCTCCGAGGTGGGTGTGGGCACCATCGCAGCCGGCGTGGCCAAGTGCAAGGCCGACCACATCGTGATCGCTGGCCACGACGGCGGCACGGGCGCCTCGCCCTGGTCGTCCATCAAGCACTGCGGCACGCCGTGGGAGCTGGGCCTGGCCGAGACGCAGCAGACGCTGGTCGTCAACCGCCTGCGTGGCCGCGTGCGCGTGCAGGCCGACGGCCAGATGAAGACCGGCCGTGACGTCGTCATCGGCGCGCTGCTGGGGGCCGACGAGTTCGGCTTTGCCACCGCGCCGCTGGTGGCCGAGGGCTGCATCATGATGCGCAAGTGCCACTTGAACACCTGCCCGGTGGGCGTGGCGACGCAAGACCCGGTGCTGCGCAAGAAGTTCACCGGCCGCCCCGAGCACGTCGTCAACTACTTCTTCTTCGTCGCTGAAGAGGCGCGCCAGATCATGGCCCAGCTCGGCGTGCGCAAGTTCGATGAACTGATCGGTCGCTCTGACTGGCTGGACACCCGGAAGGCCATCTCGCACTGGAAGGCCAAGGGCCTGGAGTTCGGGCGCATCTTCCACCGTCCGAACGTGCCGGCCGACGTGGCCCGCATCCACAACGACGTGCAGGACCACGGCCTGGACCGCGCGCTCGACGTGAAGCTCATCGAGAAGTGCCTGCCCGCCTTCGAGAAGGGCGAGAAGGTGCAGTTCATGCAGGAGGTGACCAACGTGCGCCGCTCGGTCGGAGCGCGCCTGTCCGGTGAACTGATCCGCCGCAAGCCCGAGGGCCTGCCCGACCACACCATCTTCATCCAGATGGAAGGCACGGGCGGCCAGAGCTTCGGCGCCTTCCTGGCCCAGGGCATCAGCTTCTACCTGATCGGTGACGCCAACGACTACACCGGCAAGGGCCTCTCGGGTGGCCGCATCGTCGTGCGCCCCAGCATCGACTTCCGCGGTGACGCGACCAAGAACATCATCGTCGGCAACACCGCGCTGATCGGCGCGACGCGCGGGGAGGCCTTCTTCCGCGGCGTGGCGGGCGAGCGCTTCGCGGTGCGGCTGTCGGGCGCCACGGCGGTCGTCGAAGGCACGGGCGACCACGGCTGCGAGTACATGACCGGCGGCACCGTGGCCGTGCTGGGCAAGACCGGCCGCAACTTCGCTGCAGGCATGAGCGGCGGCGTCGCCTACGTGTTCGACGAGGACGGCCACTTCGCCAAGCGCTGCAACACCAGCATGGTCACGCTCGAAAAACTGCAGAGCTCGCAGGAGCAGGAGGCCGGCGTCGACAAGGCCATCTGGCACCGCACCAAGGGCGTGGACGGCCTGGACCGCGAGCCGCAGACCGATGAAGCCATCCTGAAGAAGCTGCTGGAAGACCACCACCGCTGGACCGGCAGCCAGCGCGCGCGGGACATCCTCGACCACTGGGCCGACTCGCGCGCCAAGTTCATCAAGGTGTTCCCGAACGAATACCGCCGGGCCCTGGGTGAGCTGAACGCCGCCAAGGAAGCCGCCACCACCATCGCTCAGGCCAAGGCGCCTGCAGCTGCAGCCAAGGTCTAAGGAGCACCGACGTGGGAAAAGTCACCGGCTTCATGGAGTACGAGCGTCTGGAAGAGGGCTACGAGCCCGTCACCGCTCGCGTCAAGAACTACAAGGAATTCGTCATCGCGCTGAACGTTGACCAGGCCAAGCAGCAGGGTGCCCGCTGCATGGACTGCGGCACGCCGTTCTGCAACAACGGCTGCCCGGTCAACAACGTGATCCCGGACTTCAACGACCTGGTCTACAAGGGCCGCCCTGAAGACTGGAAGCACGCGATCACCGTGCTGCACAGCACCAACAACTTCCCCGAGTTCACCGGCCGCATCTGCCCCGCGCCCTGCGAGGCGGCCTGCACGCTGAACGTCAATGACGACGCGGTGGGCATCAAGTCCATCGAGCACGCCATCATCGACCGCGCCTGGGCCGAGGGCTGGGTGCAGCCGCAGCTGCCCAAGGTCAAGACGGGCAAGAAGGTCGCCATCGTCGGCGCCGGCCCTGCCGGCTTGGCCGCTGCCCAGCAGCTGGCCCGTGCCGGCCACAGCGTCACGGTGTTCGAGAAGAACGACCGCGTCGGTGGCCTGCTGCGTTATGGCATCCCGGACTTCAAGATGGAGAAGTCCCACATCGACCGCCGCGTCGAGCAGATGAAGGCCGAGGGCGTCGAGTTCCGCACCGGTGTGCTGGTCGCCGCGCTGCCCGAAGGTTCCAAGGTCACCAACTGGGCCAAGGAAACCATCTCTGCCGACGAGCTGAAGGCCCAGTTTGACGCCGTGCTGCTGACCGGCGGCGCCGAGCAGTCGCGCGACCTGCCCGTGCCGGGGCGTGACCTGGCGGGTGTGCACTTCGCGATGGAGTTCCTGCCGCAGCAGAACAAGGTCAACGCCGGCGACAAGGTCAAGAACCAGATCCGCGCGGACGGCAAGCACGTCATCGTCATCGGCGGCGGCGACACCGGCTCCGACTGCGTGGGCACCAGCAACCGCCACGGCGCCAAGAGCGTCGTGCAGTTCGAGCTCATGCCGCAGCCGCCCGAAGTGGAAGACCGCCCGCTGACCTGGCCCTACTGGCCGATCAAGCTGCGCACGTCGTCCAGCCACGAAGAAGGCTGCGAGCGCGAGTTCGCCATCGCCACCAAGGAATTCATCGGTGAGAAGGGCAAGCTCACCGGCGTCAAGACTGTGCGCCTGAAGTGGGAAGGCGGCCGCATGACGGAAGTCGAGGGCAGCGAGCAGGTGCTGAAGGCCGACCTGGCCTTCCTGGCCATGGGCTTCGTGTCGCCTGTCGCCACCATCCTCGACGCGTTTGGCGTCGACAAGGATGCGCGCGGCAACGGCAAGGCGAGCACCGAAGGCTCGGGAGCCTACAAGACCAATGTGGACAAGGTCTTCGCCGCCGGTGACATGCGCCGTGGCCAGAGCCTGGTGGTCTGGGCCATCCGCGAGGGCCGCCAGGCCGCCAAGGCGGTGGACGAGTTCCTGATGGGGGCCAGCAGCCTGCCTCGCTAGGGCGCCAGGCGAGCGTCGCTCGCACTGCCTCTCGATCACACGCGGCCCTGGTGGCCGCGTTTTCGTTGGTGCGCGCGAATCGCCACGTCAGGTCTGGCGCCGTCGAGCAATTGCTTACCTTTGGGTGCCGTTCGTCGCGGCCGGGTTCGCGTCCGTCGAGAGGGGCAGCAGGCCTGCGGCGTTTGCACGATATTTCATCTCGCCAGTGCCGAGAATCTGCGTCTCCAACCGTTTGCAGTCGCACTGGCAGGTGCTTGCCGCGCCGTCGACGTTCTACAGGATCCGCCCATGCCCCGACTCTCGCGCCTTGCCCCGCAACGTGGTTTCACACTGATCGAACTGATGATCACCGTGGCCATCGTCGCCATCCTGGCAGCCGTGGCCATTCCAGCCTATGGCGACTACGTGCGCCGCGGTTCGCTGACCGAGGCGTTCTCGCAGCTGGCCGACTACCGCGTGAAGATGGAGCAGTACTACCAGGACAACCGCAACTACGGTTCGACGGCCTGCGTCGACGGCACCGCCGCGCCAAGCTGGAAGACGTTTGCACCGACGGGGGCGAAGTACTTCGACTACGGGTGTGCGGTGTCCAGCAGCGGCCAGGGTTACACCGTGACCGCCACGGGCAAGACCGGCACGGTGGCGGCGGGCCACATCTTCACGATCAACCAGAACAACGTGCAGGGCACGACGAAGTTCAAAGGCACAACCGTGAGTCAGTCCTGCTGGCTGGTGAAGAGCGCAACATGCAGCTGAAGCCCACCATGAAGCGGCCTTCCGGCCGTGGCGTCACGCTGGTCGAGCTGATCGTCGTGGTGGTGCTGGTGTCGATGCTGCTCGCCTTGGCCATGCCCAGCGCCACCGCCTGGATGCGCAACACGCAGATCCGCAATGTCGCCACCGCCATCCAGAACGGCCTGCAGCGCGCTCGCGTCGAAGCCATGCGCCGCAACACCAATGTGCAGTTTTCGCTGGTGTCGCTGACCGACCGCGCGGTCATGGACAACAGCTGCGCGTTGTCGGCCGCCGGTGCCTCCTGGGTGGTGAGCCTGGACAGCCCGCAAACGAAGTGCGGTGTCGCCATCGACGACACCACCACGCCTCGCATCCTCGATCTCAAGGCGGCGGGCGGCGGCAGCGCCCAGGCCATGGTCGAGGCCAAGGACTCGGCAGGCACGGCGGCATCCACCGTGCTGTTCGACGGGTTTGGTCGCGTGGTGAATGGCAGTGGCATTGCCACCATCGATGTTCAGAGCAGCGTGACCGGCAGCGACTACCGCGCGCTGCGCATCGCCATCGGCACGGGCGGCACCATCCGCATGTGCGAGCCGGCCGTGACTGCCACGACCGACCCGCGCGCGTGCTGAGCGGCTCTTGGGTATGGACGGAGTTCCCGAAATGAATGCAACCCTTGCCGCTCGACCGCTGCGGCGCCGCCGCAGCGCCGGCTTCGCGATGTTCGAGGCGCTCATCGCGCTGTTGATCTGCTCCATGGGCATCCTGGGTGTCGTGGGCCTGCAGAGCGCCATGACGCGGGCGCAGACCTCCGCGACCTTCCGTGCCGAGGCCTCGTTCCTGGCGCAACAGCTCATCGGCGTGATGTGGACGGATCGCACCAACCTGGCCCAGTACGACTCCACGTCCTGCGGCACGGCCTGCGTCGACTGGGATGCTCGCGTGGCCGCCCGTCTGCCGAGCGGGGCGTCGACCGTCACGGTCAATGCCGCCACCGGCGCGGTCGCCATCGAGATCCGCTGGACTCAGGCCGGCGAGTCGACCAACCGTTACACGACGGCTGTGTCCATCAACTGAGGCAGAGAGCCGTGATTGCAACGTTGAACAATCGTCGCCCGGGCGGCCCGCTGCGCGCGGCCTGCCTGAGAGGCGTGACGCTGATCGAGCTGATGATCGGCATGCTGCTGGGCATCATCGTGGTGCTGGTGGTGGCCCAGGTGCTGTCGTTCGCCGAGGGGTACAAGCGTGCCACCACGAGCGGCGCCGATGCCCAGGTCAATGGCTCACTGGCGCTGTATACGCTGCAGCGCGAGATCCAGATGTCGGGCTACGGCCTGATCAATCAGCTGTCGTCGCTGGGCTGCCCCGTGCAGGCCAACCACACGACCACCGGCGCCGCCTCCTGGACGCTGGCGCCCGTGGTCATCGCGGCCGGCGCCAATGATGCCCCCGACAGCCTGACCGTGATGTACTCCAGCCGGCCTTATTCCGTCCCGGCCGTGGTCAGCGTCGATCACCCGACGACGCTGGACCGCTTCACCGTCCGGTCCGCCGTGGGCATCGCTGCGGGAGACATGGTGATCGTGACGCCGAGCGCCTATAACGCAACGAACTGGTGCGGTGCCTACGTCGTCACCCAACTGCCCGGTTCCGGCCAGCTCGTTCATGGCCAGTCGCCCTGGAACACAGGCGCCACGGTGTCGCCGGCTGGCGGATACCCGTCGGGCTCGCTGCTCGTCAACGCTGGGCAGTTGGTGCGCCGGACGTTCTCTTTGACCGCCGATTACGACCTGCAGCAGCAGACGCTAAACCTGACATCGGGAGGGGTGGATGCGCAGGGCCTCTTTGCGCAGATCGTCAACATGCGGGCGCTGTACGGCAAAGACACCAATGGCGACGGCGTCGTCGACAGCTATGACCGTGTAACGCCCACCACCAACGCAGGCTGGCAGCAAGTGCGATCGGTGCGTATTGCGCTGGTGTCGCGCAGCAACGCCTACCAGAAGGACGAGGTGACGCAGGCGTCGCCGCAGTGGGATGTCGGCACATCCACGAGCGTCACCGGCAGCGCGACTTGCGGCAGCAGCAAATGCCTGACGTTGAAGGTCGACTCGGTGTCGGACTGGAAGCATTACCGCTACTCGGTGTCCGAGGTCACGGTTCCATTGCGCAATGTGATCTGGGGAATCTGAGATGGTTGATCGTCAAATCGTCAGGGGTGCGCAGCGCAGCGCGGCGCACGGCACTCAGCGCGGCATCTCGCTGCTGTTCGCGCTGATGGCGCTGGTCGTGATCTCGCTCGCAGCCGTGGCCCTCGTGCGCTCGGTCGACACCAGTTCATTGGTCATCGGCAATCTCGGCTTCAAGCAGGATGCGACCGCTGCGGCCAGCCAGGCCGCCGAGCAGGCGGTGACCTACTTGAACGCGGCCGCGCCGGCGACCTTGGAGCAGGATGTCATCGCATCGGGCTATTACGCGGCCAGCCGCGATGTGCTGGACGTGACCGGGCAGCGGTCCACCAGCACCAGCCGTGATGTGGTCGATTGGAACCAGGATGGCTGCAAGCTGTATGCCACCGGCAGCTACGCGAACTGCGTCAAGCCGGTGAACACCGAAATCAGCCTGAACGGCGGCGCCAACAAGGCCCGCTACATCATCACCCGCCTGTGTTCGGCCGTTGGTGCGCCGTCCACCGTGGACTGCGCGACACCGCTGGGATCTGCGCTGACGGGCGGCGGCAACAAGGGCGCGGTGGACTACAGCCACGGCAAGGCGGAAGTCAAGGTCGTCAATGCCCAGTACTACCGCATCGTCGTGCGTTCGACCAGTGCGCGAGGCACGGTCTCGTTCACCGAAACCATGGTCCAGCGCTGAGACATTGGAGCAAGCATGAACATCTCTCGCGATTTGAACCGCATCGCTCGGGCCGCCATGGCGCTGTGCGCCTTGGTGGCCGGCGCTTCCCACGCCGGCGTTGCCGATATTGCCAACAGCCCCTTGGCCACGCAGGCCGATGGCACGCTGGTGCGCAGCAACGTCATGTTCATCCTGGACGATTCCGGCTCGATGGGCAGCAACTATCTGCCCGATGACGCGCCGCGATCGGACGTTTGCTTTGGGTCCAACGACCGCAATCTGATCTTCTACGATCCGAACCGCACCTATGCGCCGCCGCTTACTGCCACTGGCGCATCCATGCCCGATGCGAGCTTCACGGCCGCCTGGACCGACGGATACAACACCAGTGCCGGCACGGTGGACCTGTCCAACAACAACCCGGAGACGCCCAAGATCTCCAACGTGAGATTCCTGTGGGCTGTGCGCAAAGCCACGGCCTCCAGCACCTCTTGCAATGCGAGTGATTTCACGATCACCCGGGTCACCAATGCTCTGACCGACACGGAGAAGAAGAACTACGCCAACTGGTTTTCCTACTACCGCACACGCATGCTGGCGATCCGCGCCGGCGCGGGTTTTGCGTTTGCCAAGATTGACCCGTCGCGGTTCCGCGTCGGCTTCTCGAAGATCAGCGAATACAGCAACGGTGGCGCAGACGGCACCGGGTTCCTGAACGTGCGCAACTACGACGGCGGAACTCAGAAGGCGGACTTTTTCTCGCGCCTCTATTCCACGTCGGGCACCAGCACCACGCCGTTGCGCCCGGCCTTGGCTCGCGCGGGGCGATATTTCGCCAACAAGCTCAGTGGCCAGACCGATCCGATCCAGTACGCCTGCCAGCGCAACTACACCATCCTGTCGACGGACGGCTACTGGAACGAAGGCAGCATGACCCACAAGGACCTGAATGGGAAGACGGGTGTGGGCAACACCGACGCCGGCACTGGGGTCGCGCGGCCGATGCGTGACGAGGGCAACAAAGGTGCTGGCTATGCCGATACGCTGGCCGACGTGGCGCAGTACTACTACGTGAACGACCTGCGCACCTCGGCGTTGAACAACTGCAGCGGCGCGGAGCCCGACCAGGACGTGTGTGAAAAGGAAACGGCTCCTCAGCGCAAGGATGGCGCCAAGGGCCAGTTCATGACGACGTTCACCATGGGCCTGGGCTTGAACGGCACCTTGACCTATGACAAGGACTACGAGACGCAGACGAGCGGCGACTTTGTCGCCCTCAAGAACGGAACCAAGGTCTGGCCCCAGCCTGTCTCCAACACGATCACGGCGGTGGACGACCTCTGGCATGCAGCGGTGAACGGGCGCGGTACTTATTACAGCGCCAAGAATTCCACCGACATGGCCGACAGCCTGGCCGCTGCGCTGGCTGCGATCGACAAGCAGGCCGGTAGCGGCGCGGCCGCCGCGACCAGTTCGCTGACGCCCACGTCCGGTGACGACTGGCTGTTCGTCCCGTCCTACAACACGAACAGCTGGGACGGCACGGTTACGGCTTACAAGGTGCTGCCGGCAACGGGGGCGGTGACTGGGGCTGCCGTGTGGTCATCGGCGGACCGCCTCAAGGGCCAGACGTCCAGAAAGATCCTGTTCAAAAGCGGCAACTCGCTGGTTGAATTCACCAAGGCCAACCTGAGCACGGCCGGCCTGTTGACCCAGTTCGACGGGCTGTGCACGACGGGTGCGGAAAAGCTGAGCCAGTGCACCAAGCTCACGACCAACGCCAAGGCGAATGCCACATCCGACAACCTGATCGCCTTCCTGCGGGGCGGCAGCACCTACGAACAGAGTGCTGCGAGCGCCGACAACAAGGTGTTCCGCACGCGTGTGAGCCCCATGGGGGATATCGTCAACAGCGGGCCGATCTATGTCCGCAAGTCGCCGCTGCAATACTCCGAGAACAACCACGCTGCCTACGTCGCGACAACCAAGAGCGAGGCCGATAAGCGTGGTTATGGGGTTCTGTATGTCGGCGCCAACGACGGCATGTTGCATGCGATCAAGGTCGCTGACAGCACCACGGACACCACCGGCGGAACGGAGCTGTGGGCCTATGTGCCGTCGATGGTGATGGCCAACATGTACCGCTTGGCGGACGTCAACTACGAAACCAACCATCGCCCGTTCGTCGACGCGCCGCCCGTCGTGTCGGACGTGTTCGATGGCACGAACTGGCGCACCATCCTGGTCGGTGGCCTCGGCAACGGCGGGCGTGGCTATTACGCGCTCGACATCACCGATCCTGCATCCCCGACGCCGCTCTGGGAGTTCACGAACGACAACCTCGGCTACACGTTCGGCAACCCCGTCGTGACGAAGAACAAGGCGGGCACCTGGGTGGTGTTGTTCTCGTCGGGCTACAACAACGTCAACCCGGGTGATGGAAACGGCCGCCTCTACGTTGTGAATGCCCTCACGGGGGCGCGCATCGGCAGCGATATCGCCACAAAGATCGGCACGGCCAACGCAGGCTCTACCGGCACGCCGAGCAATCTGGGCCGCATCAATGCCTGGGTTGACGACGACAAGTTGGGTGTCGCATCGCGTGTGTATGGCGGCGACATGTTGGGCAATGTCTGGCGCTTCGACTTCGACGACAACGTGGCCCCCAGTGGCAACGAAGCCGTGCTGCTGGGGCAGACGGCCGGCAGCACCCAGCCCATCACGACCCGGCCTGTGCTGACCGAGATCGTCAGCGGCAACTACAAGTACGCGGTCATCTCGGTGGGCACCGGGCGCTACTTGGGCGTGCCCGACGTGGGCGACAAATCGGTGCAGTCGATCTACACGTTCAAGGATGAACTCGGCACCACCGGGCTGGGTGCGCTGCGCGCCAGCACGTCTGGCATGGTCAAGCAGACCCTGGCGGCGGATCGCAGTGGGCTGGCCAATGGGTCGACCGTGGACTGGGCGGTCAACAAGGGCTGGTACGTGGACCTGAGCTTGAGCCAGGGCGAGCGTGTCAACGTCGACTTCGATCAACAGCTCAACCAGTTGATCGTGGCCAGCAACATCCCGACGCCCACCGTCTGCTCACCGGGCGGTACGTCGTGGCTGTACTTCCTCGATGTGGGAACCGGCAAGCCGCTGAAGTCCTACTACAGCAGCGTGATGACGGTCGGGGTCACCGTGTTTTTGACCTCCGGCGGCACGGTGGGGGCTCAGGCCGTGAAGTCTGACAAGACCATCACGCCTTACATGGGTGCCGAAAACACCGGCGCACCGGCGGGTACGCTGCGTCGCACGTCGTGGCGCGAACTCGTGAACTGAGGACGAACACGCGCCACCAAGTGCCCGGCGGCGTGCTGCTGCTGTGCCTGGTTGGCGCCCTGGCCGGGCACGTCGTGCTGCTGGTGCTCGGCGCTGAAGAGGCGCACCGTTGGCAGCAAGCGCAGCTGCAGGTGCCGCCGGCCACGGCGCCCCAGCCGGTGACCGTGCGACATCTGGGCCCGGGGCCTGCCGAGACGGCCGCTGCCCGCCAGGCCGTCGACACCCCCCGGATCGTCCATCCGGCGCGGCCGGCCTCTGCGTCGGCCGCGGCCCCGGTGCCCGCCGACGTGCATGACACGGTTGCACCGGTGGCCGCACCCGTGGTTTATGTGCCGCGTGCGTTGTTGACGGTGCCGCCGGTGGCGCGCAAGTCCGTCCCGCTGGTGTGGCCCGACAACTGGCCGGCGCAGGCGTCCTACACGGCGGTCCTCAAGCTCTTCCTCGACGAGCAGGGGCAGGTCGAGCGTGTGGAGCCGGACGGCGATCCCGTGCTGCCCGAGCCGCTGTTCGAACAGGCGCGTCAGGCCTTCATGGCCGCCGGCTTCACGCCCGGTGAGTTGAACGGGCAGGCGGTCAAGTCTTGGGTCCGTGTGGAGGTCACGTTTGACAGCGGCAGCCGGCCGCCGGGGCATTGAATCCGCGTCCAGAGCTCGTTCGGTGTTTCCACCTATGATGGCGTCTTTGGATTGAAGGGCCTGGCCCTATGTCCCAGCGGCTCATGGCCCCATCGATGGATTCCGCGACATCTCCGCCGGCTCCCCTGATCGAACTGCGCAACGTCAGCGTCGGCTACGGCGACCGGATCATTCTGGACAGCGTCAATCTCTCGCTCGAGCGCGGCAAGGTGCTCGCGCTGATTGGCACCTCGGGCGGCGGCAAGACCACGATGCTTCGCCTGTTCGGCCGGCAGTTGCGCCCGCTCTCGGGCCAGGTGCTGTTCGATGGCCAGGATCTCGCGCCGCTGGACCTGGCCGGCCTGTACGCCGTGCGCCGTCGCATGGGCATGTTGTTCCAGTTCGGCGCCCTGTTCACCGACCTCAGCGTTTACGAGAACGTCGCGTTTCCGCTTCGGGAGCACACCGATCTGCCGGAGGCCATGATCCGCGACCTCGTGCTGATGAAGCTCAATGCGGTGGGCCTGCGTGGCGCGCGCGACCTGCTGCCCAGCGAGATTTCGGGCGGCATGGCGCGTCGTGTGGCGCTCGCGCGGGCGATCGCGCTGGACCCCGACCTCGTGCTTTACGACGAGCCTTTTGCGGGCCTGGACCCGATCTCGCTGGGTGTGGCGGCCCGACTCATCCGCGACCTGAACGACGCCCTGGGTCTCACCAGCGTCATCGTGTCTCATGATTTGCACGAGACCTTCGGCATTGCCGACCAGGTGGCCATGGTGGCCAACGGCCGCGTGGTGGCCCAGGGCACGCCCGAGGAACTTCGCCACAGCGACGACCCGCTCGTGCGTCAATTCGTGGGCGCCGAGCCCGATGGGCCGGTTCGCTTCCACCAACCGGCGCGCCCCGTGGCCGAAGATTTCGGGATGACGCCATGATGATGTCGCTGGCCTCCCGCATTGGCGCCGGCGTGCGCCACAACCTGGCCGACGTGGGCGCGGCGGCGCGGCTTTTTGCGAGCCTGCTGGGCCGGCTGCCTCGGGCGCTGCTGCGCTTCGTGCTCGTGCGCGAGCAGATCTATCACCTGGGCAACAAATCCTTGTCCATCATCGGCGTCTCGGGGCTGTTCGTCGGTTTCGTGCTGGCGCTGCAGGGCTACTACACGCTGCAGCGTTATGGCTCGGCGGAGGCGGTGGGCTTGCTGGTGGCGTTGAGCCTCGTGCGTGAACTGGGGCCTGTTGTCACCGCACTGCTGTTCGCCGGGCGGGCCGGCACTTCGCTCACCGCTGAAATCGGCCTGATGAAGGCCGGCGAGCAGTTGACGGCCATGGAGATGATGGCGGTCGACCCCATCCAGCGCGTGCTCGCGCCGCGCTTCCTGGGGGGCTTCATCGCCATGCCCTTGCTGGCCGCCGTCTTTTCCGCCGTTGGCATCATTGGCGGCTGGTTGGTGGCGGTGCCCTTGATCGGCATCGATGCCGGCGCGTTCTGGTCGCAAATGCAAGGCGGCGTGGATGTGTTCAAGGACGTCGGCAACGGCGTCATCAAGAGCCTGGTGTTCGGTGTGACCGTCACCTTCGTTTCGTTGCTGCAGGGATATACCTGCCGGCCGACGCCGGAAGGCGTTTCTGAGGCCACCACCCGCACCGTCGTGCTGTCGTCCCTTGCCGTGCTGGCGCTGGACTTCATGCTGACCGCGATGATGTTTTCGATTTGATTGGAGCCAGGGACACCACATGCAAGCCTCTCGACATGACGCCTGGGTGGGCCTTTTCGTGCTGCTGGGCGGCGCGGCGCTGCTCTTCTTGGCGCTGAAGGCCGGCAATTTGCTCAGCCTGAATTTCGACGCCACCTATCAGGTGTCGGCGCGCTTCGACAACATCGGCGGCTTGAAGCCGAACGCCGCCGTGAAGAGCGCCGGCGTCGTGGTCGGCCGGGTCGAGGCCATCACGTTCGATGACAAGACCTTCCAGGCCAAGGTGCTCATCAACCTGAACAAGGCCACGCAGTTCCCCAAGGACAGCTCCGCCAAGATCCTGACGTCGGGTCTGCTGGGCGAGCAGTACATCGGCCTGGAGCCCGGCGCCGACGAGAAGAACCTCGTGGCCGGGGACCTGATCAAGCAGACGCAGAGTGCCGTGGTGCTGGAGAATCTGATCGGCCAGTTCATCAACAGCAAGGCGTCGGACATGGGCAGCACCGGCTCCACAGCGCCGGCCTCCGGGGGCAAACCGTGAGAGGCTGGGCGCGCTGGCTGGCGTTGATGACGCTGGCGCTGGGCTTGGCCGGCTGCCAGACGGTCAAGGGCGTGGGAACGCGCATCGACCGGGCGCTGGACAAGGTGATGGGCTCCAAGGGGCAGCGGCTTGACCCCTGGGAGTCGTGGAACCGCAAGGTCTTCGCCTTCAACGAGAAGCTCGACGAGAACGTGATGAAGCCGGTGGCGACGGCTTATTTCGATGTGGTGCCTTCGCCGATTCGTACCGGCATTGACAACTTCTTCGGCAACATCGGCGACGCTTGGTCGGCCGTGAACTTGATGCTGCAGGGGCGGTTCAAGGCCGGCGTGGAGCAGGGCATGCGCTTCGCCGTTAACTCCACGCTGGGTTTGGTGGGGGTGCTGGACATCGCCACCGAGGCTGGTCTGGACAAGAACAGCCAGGACTTCGGCAAGACGCTGGGCAAATGGGGCATGGGCACAGGGGCCTACGTCGTGTGGCCGTTCTTCGGGCCATCGTCGGTGCGCGACTCGCTGGCCCTGCCGGTGGATTGGCAGGCTTCACCGGGCGTCGTCTTCGACGACGGCAGCAAGAAGGTGGCGCTCACCGGGCTCAACCTGATCAATACGCGCGCCAACTTCCTTCGCGCTGGTGAAATGCTGGAAGGCATTGCGCTGGACAAATACACCTTCTACCGCGACGCCTACCTTCAGCGGCGCGGCAGCTTCGACGACGACGACGAGGTCGAGGTTCTGGTACCCAGTAGCGCGGCATCGGCACCGGCCGAACCCGCTGCTGCGGCCTCGGCACCCACACCCCCGGCGGCGGCTGCCGCGCCCCAGCCTGCGGCGTCGGAGCCCGTTGAGGCCGCTGCTGCCGAACCTCCTGCCTCCGCCGCTTCGCGGTGAACCGATTGCGGGGCTGGTGCGTTGAAAGCCGGTCCCTGTTCAGAGAAAGCGACACCATGACCTTGATGACTTCCCTGCGCCGCCGAGTTTTCGTCGCCGCCACCGTGGCCACGCTGAGCCTGGGCTTTGTGCATGCAGCCCATCCCGCCGCTGGCAGCCCCCCGGACCAACTGATCCGCAGCCCCCCCATCGCAGTCCTGGAAACAGTCAAACCCGCCAAGGACACCCCGC
>JACCDP011424527.1_pt1 | contig 13996 bp, 14 predicted proteins | sample 7445841 | NCBI WGS metagenome assembly JACCDP01 (sample SAMN15323441, study PRJNA562643) | freshwater metagenome | isolation source: river surface water | place: USA:Blue River Watershed | collected 2017-08-17
ATGATCAAATGGAAGATGGTTCTCTTTTCGAAGATTTATTATTTGACCCTTCACTTGAAGATAATACAGAACGAATCTCTATTTATCAACCAGGTGACCTTATTCAAGATCTAATTATACAATTTTACAATCAGTCACCACCTTGGGACCCTGTAGGTATGTGGAAACTTCCTATGGATCCTAAAACAGAAGATTTATTACAGGAAGTAAGAAGGAATTTTAATGACCAAAAAGAAGCACTTTATAAAGGTGAAGGAAAAGATATCTATGATAAGATTACAAATTATTTTAATGACAAAAAGGGCGAATTAACAGCGTTGGCTTTTCATGCGGGAATACCTGAAGAGTTAGTAGCAACTCAAATAGAAACATTAGATGATATATATCAATATTTACTTTATTATGATAAATTGCCTGAAGAAATAAAAAAAGTAATGGAAAAAGAAAAAATGGATGAAAAAATAAGATTATTCCTTGAAGAAGATGGTTATTTAGGTAATTTAATGAGAAGTCTTAATAAGTTATTATTTGAATTAATTCAAAAAAATCAATATTATCAAGAAGAATTTGATAGACAACCCAATAATCAATTAGGATTATTATTACACACAGGAAAAGTAAGTTCTAGAGATCGCCAAGTCACTTTACATGACCTTTTAAGAAGTTTTCCACCTTCAACATTTAACGCTACAACAGGAAAATTAAAACCTGTCTATAATTTTTTCATAATCGATATTTGTAGAAGTCTAAGTGGAAAAGAACAATACTATCCAAGTGCGAAACGTTTAGTACGTAGATTAAGTAATGTAATGAGGTTTACTCCTAATATTAATATTTCAGGACAAGAACTTCCTAAATTTAATACTATTCTTAAACTCACACGTTCTGAACTTCAGAGATTAATGGATGCTTCACCTGCAGCAAATACATCCGGTCAAAAACATACAGTTCTTACAGAATTATTAAAGGGTGAAACTGTTACTCATAAACAACTTGAACAACTGTTTGGAAATATAGAAGAGTGGGAAGGCGCATTAGAAGAGTTTATCAAATATCACCGCTTTGATAAAGGGGATAAAGCCTATCTTGAATTTGAAACAACTCCTCCTGCTGTAATAGCCCATTTAGATAAAAAAGAAGTAAAAATAGAGTCTGTAATTACTACAACAAGAGGTGCTGGAGGAAATGCTTTATATTATAAAGTATCTGATCCTTCTAGTTCTGATGGTAAAACATATCCTATTTTTAACCGTATTTTATGGAAGAGTGAAGCAGATAGACAAAAGGCACAAGAAGAAAGGACAGCGTTAGTTACAGAAAAGAAAAAGGTAAATAACATGTTTAAAGCAGCAGAAAATAGCGGTAAGAAACAAGACTTTGATAAAGTAATTAGTCAATTTACAGCGTATGGAAAAGCGATTAAAACATTTGAATTAGGAGATACTGTAGAAATTGATGGTTTGACAAAAAGACCTCATTTAAATAAACAAAAAGGTTTTATAGATGGTGCTAAAACTACTCCAGATGGTACTAGATTATTATATATTGTTGTTATTTCCTCTACAGATAAAGGTTTACAGGGCACAAGTGAATTAATCTATGACACAAATTTAACAAAAATAAATATGGGAGGCAGAAGAAAAACAAGACGCAACCAAAAGAAACATAGAAAAACTCGCAAACACTAAAGCGTCTAAATACTAATTACTATATTCTATATAAGGACAGTATATGATTGCTCTCCAATCATTAAAGACTACATCTGAGGGACAAATTTGTACATTTGTCTTACCTCGATCCTATACGCTTCCGATTCATCTTGCGCAAGCTACACAAGATGAGTGGGTTCTCGCCTTTCAAATTGTAGATAAAATACTCGCTTCTAAAGACAAATACTGTTCTGAAGAGTTTTCCAACTCTATCGCCAAAGATATATCCAAACAGCACGAGCACGAACTACAAAAGCTTACAGTATCCCATAAAAAGGAACTCGATAGACTTCAATCCGAACTTCAAACAGAGATCAGAGGACTTGAAAAGACATTAGCCAATAAAGAACACAGTTATACAAAACAAATTACGGAATTACAGGTAGCTTTGGACAGAGCTAGCGCATCTTATGAAAGTATCCAGAAACAGTTTCTAGAAGAAACCGAACGACGTATTAATCAACAAAAAGAATCCGATGATAAACTCATTCACCATCTCAAAGCCGATATCACACGTCAACGGGAAGAGATTGAATCTCTCAAAGAAAAGCTAGATTCTAAACTGTCAGCCAATCAGAATTCCTCAAAGAAAGGAAAGATCGGTGAAGAGAACTTTGAAACAATTGTTCGTGAAAAAAAAGGATGGAATTTGCTCTATCAGGGTGATAAAGGACACGCTGCCGATTATCAAATGTTGCTCAAAGGTGTCAATATTCGTTTTGAAGTTAAGAACTACACCTATACTGTAAAAACAAAGGAGGTTGAAAAACTGTTAAATGATATGCGTGAACATCCCGAGACCGATGTAGGTGTGTTTGTCTCCTTGAATACAGACATTACAGGTTTCTCAGGAATTAGTTTGGAATGGACACCCAATAATCAACTTATCCTCTACATCCCACGATTCTTAGAACTGAACATTGATCTTGTCCTTGAATTTGTGGATATTCTCTTTCAAACTGTAAAACCTTACCGATCTATTTTAGCCAATAATGTGGAACGCGATGAATATCCTATTTTAAAACAACGTATCGACAGAGCAGTTGTCTATGCTCAAAATGGTCTAACACGAATTACAGCAGGTATGTCACAGTTTGTCAAAGATGTAAAAGCTCTACAAGATAAGATTGATGATATGACGAGTCATACAAAGACAAACTTAGCCGCACAAAAAGAAGAAATTCAATCTATGATTGCCATTCTGACAGGACAAAATGTAGATGAAGAAGAAGTAGAAGAACCTGAAACACTTCCTGTCGTCCACGAAGAGAAGAAACGTGGTCGCAAGAAAAAAGAATAAAACCTAAACCTATATCATTATTCTTTTTGTATATGACATATACGAATAAGAATAACCAGCATCCTAAATGTCTAAAACTCAATAAACCTGTCGATAAAATCAATTTAACTGTAAAAGGACAGGGAGTTGTTGTGTTTACTGCATCTCAGTCGTGTACTCTTACTTTTTGTGATATTAGCGGAACTCCTGGCTTAACTGTTCAATTTACGGATTCTGCTGTTCTTGTCAATATGAAACCCAGTGATGAACCCTTGGTTGATAAAGAGAATTCTAAAGGTCTTGTGAATAAAGAAGGTGCCTATTACTGGTTTAGTCTAGATGCTCAAAATCAAAGACTCTATGCTGGTATTGGAGAGGCACGCAAAGAGACAGCTATCTATTCTTACCAATTTCCACAAGATAATCAGAGAGAATCTAGAAAGAAGTTTTTAGAAAGTCTTGTTTCTGTTGTTCCTGAACATTTACAGGTGAACTCTATTTTACGTGATCCTATTACAAGATCAGTTCCTCTTCTCGTTAAAAATACTGACGAATTAACAATGGACTCTATTGCGTCTGGTGAGTTTTTACCCAAAGCAAATCTATCCATAGTTGCTCAAAAACTCTATGATTGTATAACAGGAAAGCAATTCCTCCTTGATGCGCCTGATTTCCCTGAATTCTCACAGGCCATAGAATACAGCATTCGAACCCCTGGAAAATGGTGTTATGAACGACTCAAACAAAAAGCCACCGAATTTGACAAAGATAAACCCAATGAAAAAGAGACCTATTTGCGCATTACCCTCGGAGAAAATAACGGAGAATCTCCTGGTATTCCTTATGTGATGGAAATCTGGCCTGTAGGACATTATTCACCTATCCACAATCACGCAGGTGCTTCTGCTATTATTCGTGTCTTACACGGCTCCATAAATGTCAGCTTGTTTCCTTTCTTGAGTGGAGATCAATTAGAACCCTTTGGAAAAGCCGACTTCAAAAAAGAAGATATCACATGGATTAGTCCTACTCTCAATCAAATTCACCAATTAAAGAATCTTGATGCAAACAAAGATACATGTATTACTATTCAGTGTTATATGTACAAACAGGGCAATACAGGCCACTATGATTATTTTGATTATCTTGATGCCAGTGGGAAGACACAACAATATGAACCCGATTCCGATATGGACTTTATTGCGTTCAAGAACCAAATGAGAAAAGAATGGTTAGAGGCACAACCACAACCCCAACAAAAAGCCTGGTATTCTTCTTGGTTCAAATGTTAAACTCTATTCGATTAAACTTTCTTTTTCATAGCAACATACTTAGAGATATTGCTTTGAAGACCAAAGGATTTGGCTACAGTAGCCACTTGACTTTCATGAACACCTGTTTCTTTCGCAATTTTTAAATAACTCTGACCTGAACCTAACCATTTTTTGAGACTGTCTTCGGTAAGTAAGCTTTCAGGTTTAATTCCTTTGCCTACGAGTTCTTGACGTTTCTTTTCGACTTCTTCACGATGTTTGGCTTTTTGTTGTTTCACTTCAACCGGTGGGAATAAAGGTGTTTGGTTTACAGGCACAGGAGCTTTTACAGTTTTTACAGCTTTAGCGGCGGTAATCGTAATTTCTTTTACCGTGGGATCTTTGGGCATTTCAGGTACATCTTCTTCGTATAGACTATCTGTCTCACCAACATGTTCTTCTGTATGTAGTACTTCTGGAATAGTATCGTTTACAATTTCTACAGTTGAAATGTTAGGATGGAAGAAGGGATGAATAATTTCATTCTTTGCTTCAAAGACGACTTGTAGGTACTGAAAGGTATCACGCATCTCTTTCATTAAACCTTCGTGTACGGCGCGCATTCCATATTTACCAATTAAGCTACGTAATTCGGATTCCATTTCTCTGCTTCTTTCATTTCGTGATTTATCACTCAATTTTTGCTCCAACTATAAAATTGAATTTTGTGAACCAAACAGTTTTCTTAAGAAATGTCTCCAACATTTATCTTTGTACGACACGGTGAAGCCAAACACAATGTGGCTTTTCATCAAAAAGGTGATAGTGCCTTCTCCGATCCAGACAATCGAGATGCTTCTTTGACTGAAAAAGGAGTGAACCAAGCAAAAGAAACTGCCCATAAACTAAAAGACTATCACATTATGGATATCTGGGCCTCTCCACTCACACGCTGTATCGAAACTGCGGAAGAAATCTTAGAAGAGTGTGATACTGGAAACATCTATCTCCACGATAATCTTCTTGAATGTCTCGGTGGTGGTCACATTTGTAATATGCGTCAATCGAAATCAACCATTCAAAAACAATACCCTATCTGTAGAACTCGTTTTCTAGCCGACTTCCCTCCAGATTATGTGGATCGCGAAAGTTTTGATACACTCTATAATCGAATGCTTATGATGACTCTCTACCTTAATCATCTTTACAAAGAGCAACCCAGTAGAGCACATATCCTCATTGTCTCTCACAGGGATGCTATCTTTGCTCTCACAAAGAAAGACCTAGCCAACGCTGAGTTTGTTGTTATGAATATGGATGAGATTTTACAAGCCCACATCAATAAAATTTAATTCGCTGAACAAAGTATATAGCATAAAATGCCTCGTAGTCAACAATCAAAATCACCTATGCTAGTCACTAAACCACACGCTCCTGTTGTAGTACACCAACCAACACTTGAAAAGCCAGGCTTCGGCCAACTCATTAAAGAAGGAATTGGGTTTGGAGCAGGTCAAGCCATTGCGCATCGTGCTGTAAATGCCATCTTAGGAGCTACTGCTCCTGCTACTACTCCTACTCCAGCTTCTGTTCAACAAACTACTACTACAAAATGTATGCCTGAGAAAAAAGCCTTTGAAATATGTTTGAAAACCAAAACTCAAGAAGATCAATGTAATAATGAATTTCTTGCGTTTACACAATGTATTCAGTTTAGTTAAAGGCTTCTCTAAATTCTCTTTTGGTAAAGAGAGTTTTTTGCCATTCAATGCGGTCATCTTCCACTAATTTCTTAAAATAGGTATTCATATCAGTTTCCGGTTGAAAGTCTTTCAAAAAAGATTCCAATTTGATTTGAATAACACTATTCCAACCATCCGTCAAGGTCTCTTTTACAGTAGCCTTCGTATCGGATTCTCTTGTTTCAATTGTCCAAGAGAATGATGGATCTGAGTTCCCTAAATAAAAGTTTCGAGTAATCACAGAAGAATCTTCTGTACCATCCCAATCCATCCAACTTGTATTGGCTTTCTTTGTACAGACTTTTTGGCGAACAAGTGTAATGAGTAAACTGTTCTCTCCATCAGCAAAGGCCCCACTCCAAGCTTGATAGACTCCATCTTCTACAATATCCTCTTCATCCATATCCTTCTTAGTCAAATCTAAGGTATCGATCTTCTTTTTGAGTATAAATAAGCCACAGGCTACAGCCATAAAAGAAAGCATAAGACTCGTAGATAATAAAGCATTTGACGAATGTTGTGCCCACAGCGCAGGATCAGTCATTACTCTACAATAGAGGTAGAAGTTTAGGTAGAACATTTATAAAGTCTTCCCTTTTTTTAGAATGAACAACAATAACGAAAATAATATTAATAATAACAATAATAATAATGACAATAATAATTACAATAATCTAGATAATGAAAGATATCATTTTTATCCTGAGGAAGAATGGGAACAACGTGGTATTGTCGTGCTCAACGATCAAAACTTAACAAGTCTTCCTCCACTCCCGGATAACATCAAAGAATTATACTGTAGAAATAATTTATTGACATCACTTCCTCCTTTACCTGATACCTTGCTTATATTAAATTGTTCCAATAATCAACTTACATCGATTCCTCCATTACCACACGATCTTCTTGTCTTAAATTTCGAGAATAATCAAGTGACAGAGTTCCCTGTAGGAGAAGATGGAAACTCCAATATAATGTCACAACATCTAGCGATTGTCGCCTGTGGAAATAATAGATTAAAGAAACTTCCTAACATCCTTTCACCGCATCTTTCCATACTCAGTTGTGAAAACAATAGAATAGAAGAAATTCCAGCGCTGGATTTTCAAATAATGAGCATAAATTTTGAAAATAATCCTTTAAGAACCCCTTATCGAGAAATATATAACGATTATCTCAATACCGGTAATCTTGGAGACTTTATATTTAGTATAAACCAGGTAGCTGAAATAAAAAGCTTAAAACCTATGGCATTACAATATGAATTTAATGAAAAGAAAGAAAATAGAAATAATATAAGAAAACTTCGAAACATTACGAAATATAAACAACTTTTCTCCCGAAAGAAGGGTACACCTAGAAATAACTATGTACCAAATAATATTCAGAACGTAATCACCAGTTTTTCTACAGGCATTCAAGGTAAAACTCTCGAACAACAGCAAAATCTAGTCGCAAAATACACACCTGAAGCTCAGCGCTATGGTATAACTATAAATCCTAAACAAAACCCTCTCAATACAGTAAAAAATAGAAAAAGACTCGCAAAATTACTGGAAGAAGAGAAAAAATACAATGAAATAGGCAGACAATTTGAGGCCCGACAGGGAGGTCGTAGAAAGACAAGAAAAAATAGAAAACCAAAAAGACATTAGAATAATAGGATATTCAATATCCTTATATTCTACATATCTAATCATCATTATCATCATCATACATGTAAATGGTCACTTCTGGATCCCGATAGTTGTCACTGTAGAACTCGAATTTGTTCCATTTTACGTTCATCGTGACATTCCCTTTGAAGGTATACATCTTTCCACCATCATAAGGAACTTTATCGGCATCGAGGATAGATTCTGAAGCAATCCCAATAATACCCGCATCGACAGGATATTTAAATCCATCACTACCCTTAAATTCGCCATCACCACCCGTATCTCCCATCATAAAGGCGTGCGAACTATTGTTGTTCATACAATAGTATCCAGTTCTATATTCAGGACCGAAAACATTATCATATAGTCTATCATCAAGAGCATAGCAAAGGTCACCAATATAGTATTTTCCTGGAGGGAAAGTGGCTTTATTTGTTTTCTGATACGACCAATCACAAGGGTCTTTTGAGACTTCTTGGCTGGAACTTCCTACTTTCTTTTTGTTGGGGTAAATACGAGCTTTTTCCCAAGCTTCTACACTGAAGTTGTATCCACGACAGATACATTCACGATGACCTGCTCCACCAGGAGGAAGACGACAATAGCCACAGATCCAATTATGATCGACTTGCTCTTCTGATTCTGGATTAATGACAGTTTTGTTGAGAGGAGGCACCACAGCTTTTGCTACAGGTTGAGCTTTGACAGGAATAGGTTTGACGATAGGTTTCACAGTTTCCTTCGTTTTGCGTTGATCTTCTGTTGTTACAAATTTAATAGTAGGAATTAGACTTTCGTAAATAGCAGTACGCCATTCTCCTTCGGAGGGAAACGTTTTCATTTCAGGATAGACTTGGAGGAATTGACCTTTCCAAACTTTTCCAGTAGCAATACGTTTATCATTCACGTAAACACGAACAGTTGAATTTGAACTCATCTTACTGATGAAAAGTATAGCTTAACTATCACTCAATTTTTTTATTTGAATGGGACTCTCACTATACGACTAACAACTTTCTGTAAGCCATACATCGCCTCGAACTTCTCCACAGGAAAATTGCTTCTCTCTCCAGGTTTTGCTACCATAATCGAACCAGCAGGTTGTTGATACAATGTAAATATATATCGATGTGTATCTGAAGGTGGATTCGGTCCTGAATAGGGCATCACAGTCTGTCCCTGTGTTATATCTTTGGATTCCCCTGGAATATTGGTAATCAGCCAGTGAAGCCAAGACTTCGCAGAAGCATCTGGATCGGACATTAATAATGTATACAGTTTTTGTTCTTCACCCGCAAAGTGAATGACAGGTTCATTAGCTGTATTTTTCTTTGATAAAGTCTTGCCATTCGCATTTGTCTGACCGTACTGAACTACAAACTGGACCATTCTGTTCTACAGACACAAATGTTTCGGCGATTCCCTCCTCTAACTGTTGTAATCGCAACCCTTCTTGCTCTTCTAAAATTGTAAACCCATTGCGTTTTCGATAGGTAATGAAGATAGACAAGAATAACGCAAAACTGTAAAATCCAGAAATATAACAAAAAGGTGACGCTATATTCTCCGAACAATACCGCCAAGCTGTTCCACTTGTTAACAGGACTTTACAGATCCAAATTAACTGTAACAGTTTGCCCATACTTAACCAAACTCAAAAGAACTTCTTTAATTAGATGAAAGTCACCTTTCTCCGCCACGCCCAAAGCATTTTCAATCGGGACTTCACATCTGAAAAAGACTGTTGTTTATCTGAACAAGGAGTTCAAGATGCCAAAGAAATAACAGGCACTTACGACATCATCATCTGCTCGACAATGAAGAGAGCCAAGGAAACTCTACAGCATAGTCAGCTATCATCAAACAAACTATATTTCACCGATTTATGTCGTGAATATAAATTAGATATCTGTGACTTTTTAGAGAATGAAGACCATACACAAAAAGAGTCGCACGAGGAGCTAGAAAAGCGAATGAGGCTTTTCAAACAGTATTTACATGAAAAAGTAGAACCTGGGAAGTCAGTCCTTGTGATTTGCCATCGTGATTTTATCTATGAGATTGGGAAAAAACGTTACCCTTTAGCCAGAAACTGCGAGTTTCAAACTATTCAATTGGAGTAACATCGTTTGCTCCTTCCCTTTTCTCGGGTTCCACATATTGAAGACCCAGATAGTCAAAGATATCCTTCTCTTCATCCATACGAGGAGCATCTTCTACACCCTCTTTGACAGGCTTCATCGTATGCTCATTAATAGTATAGCCTTGCTCTTGCGCATAACGACGAAAGGCTACATTGAAGTTCTGAGAGCCTGTGAAATAGAGAATCGCATAGGCAAATTCTTCCCTCGGTGTCATCAACAGATCCAGACGACGAACCTTCGATTCCTCGTTGAGTCTGACGTACCCCAGGAACTTCTTAGGACCTTCGGCCAAGCTATCCACAATATAGTTTGTCTCTTTGAGCATCTCAATTGTATCCTTGAAGAGTTCTCCTTGATCCTTTTTTGACATTGTATCAGGAAGCATCAAGAGAACATCAATATCACCCGAAGACTCTGCTCCACGACGATAGGAACCCACAACTACACCTTTAAAGCGAGGATCGAGAGCATTAAGAATAAAAGCCTCATGAAGTGCCATTTCATGTCGAGGAATACGTTGAATCGCATCTTCATAATATTTCAATCCTAACTTTTGCTTGTCATTCAGAATTTCAGGATCCTCTTCTACAGCCTTTCGTAACTCGGCAATCGTCTTGATTCCTTTGGTTTCCACTAACTGTTTGGCTTTGACCGGACCAATACCGTGAATTCCTTGGAGAATATCCAAACTGTCTAGATTCTGTTCTTTGCGTGCTTCCGTTGCTGCCTGTAAAGAACCTGTGGTCAGAATCTCTTCAATCTTGATCTTAATCTTCTTCCCAATTCCAGGGACGTTCTCGACGTCACGGATGGTCTGAATCGGTCCTTCCTTGGCTTTCAACTGTTCAATGACCTTCGCATAGGCTTTGGCCGAGAAAGGCTCCTTCTTCGCAATATCAGCCCTTCGCAAAGTATCTAGCTCTTTAATAATTGTATCTTTATAATCCATTTTGCTACTAGTCTTCCTACAAAAAAGAAGTTCAATTTTATTTGAACCTCTCTTCTGCTCTTCCTCTAATAGATTAAGACTCCTGTGTCCGTATCCTCAAAGTCGTCATAGCTTTCAATACGAGCGATCTCATTCTCACACTCTTTAATCTCAGCATCAATCTCTTCAACGGAAGCAAGATCATCAGCGGACCACCCACGCTTTTTATTGTAGCGTTCGCGAGAGCGTTCGAGGGATTCAATACGACTTTCCCAGAAAGAGATGGAGTCCAGATCGGCAAGCATTGCTTGCTTATAATTCTCAATCTGAGCGTCCATCATCTCTTTGGCCACACGCTGACGAAGAGCTTCATAATCTTCTTTCGTCATCCCCACTTGCTCCCATTCAGGGATAGGTTCAGGTTCAGGAGCAGGTTTGGGTTCAGCCTGCTTTTTCTTATTAGAGCGTGTCGTATTTCGAGGAGCGTTTTTCACAAGAATACATCCAAATCCATCATTATCGTCATCGACGACTGTGACAGAAGGATCCATTTTAGGGGGATCCACAGGTTTGGATTGCTTATTGTTGTTTTTACGGCTGTGTTTATTGTTATGATTAGGCATTCTATATTCTGAATACATCAGGTAGTAAGAAAAATCTTTTTCAATTTTTTTCTAATAGAACTTGGCCAGCTCTTGAACTACAGACTCAATAAGAGGCGGAGGAACAGCATTGCCAATTTGTACAATTTGTTCTTTCAGTTTCCCTGTCACTTGAAAGGTCGATGGAAACCCTTGAATTTGTTTGAGTTCATCGGGTAGCAAACAACGCGCATAAGCTGTACCATCGGGTTTACGTAAACCCACAAGTAATCTTGGTTGATGATCATAGGTACAGATAATCGTCTTAGAAGGTTTATCCAAATCTACAATTTCAGAATGAACAGGACTGACACGTTTTGAACAACTGAGAAGATTCTCACCAGCCTTTAAGACAATAAACGGATGCGCAGTTCCAGTGGGTTCTACTGTTTGGGGAACAGGGAGAGCATAGTGTTCAAAGTCTTCTGGAATGGAAGCAGTGGGTAGTTTATAGGCACCTTCCATTGAATTGGTAACAAAGGAACGTAAGGTTGGCATTGGTTTTGCCGATCCATACGCAGAAACAGAAGCCCAAAAGCTTGACGGGTCAAAGTCAATACAATTGCGATCCCATCCCACCAGAAGAATACGTTTTCTTTTTTGCGGAACACCAAAATCAGTAGCTTCTACAATTTGATACGTTATATCATAACCAATATCAGAAAACGCTTTCAAAATGAGACTTAACATAGAAGGATCTTCTTCACTGGGACCACTTTTCATTGTGGTTAGACCCACCACATTTTCACCAATGATAAAATCGGGTCGCGTTAGTTTAGCCACACGGACAAATTGGCGAAACATTTGGTTTCGAGGATCGGTTGTTCTCTTTGCTCCTGCTTTGGAAAAGCCTTGACATGGAAATCCAGCAAAGACAAGATTGACCTTATGTTTATATTCTTCAAAGACCGAATCGGGAATCTTGGTGATATCCGTTACAGTTGAATGTTGAATAAGTTTAGAGTGGGGAAAGTTTACAGTATGAGTCTGAATCGCAGCTGAATTAAATTCATTAAAGCCAATGACTTTGAAACCAGCCGTTTCTAATCCAAGTGTATCACCACCACATCCTGAGAATAATGAGAGGGCCGTTAAGGAAGACATTTTACCCGGTAGTGCAGTTCTACCTGCACTCAATTTTTGATTTCAAAAAAAGAGGCTATGGAGCCTCTCTCCCTCCCTTTAGCGAAGATCAATCCGAATATTGGAAAGACCTTGTCCTTTGCCCCATCGGAGCATAGCTTTGATTTGGAATCCCATATCGCAAGTGAACTTCAAGAGAAGGTCGCTACATTTCTCTTCCTTTTCCACTTTGCTAATGGTAGTCAAGACTAATTCAGGATGCCAATCACAATAGAACTTATCTTCTAAATTTCCTTGAATCTGAAGCCAGAATTTCTTTTGGGAAAGAACTTTCTGGGCCAAGGCAAGTACTTCTTCTTTAATCACTTCAAGATCTTCATCGGAAACAGTAAAGTTCTTGCGCATCTCGTTACGCTCATCAAAGCATCCTCCAGATTTTCCATCCCCTCGGAATCGGGAACGAAGTTCAATGCCAAACGGTGTCTTAGGATCTCCACACATCATCGCATCTTTCTTTAACCACACTTCATAAGCTGGAATGGGAGCTTTGATATCATATTTCTTGGAAAGATGTCCTGAAGCAATATATTTATCATACCATTCTTTTGCGTAGCGACGTCCAAGGGTGTAGCGATCAGCAATCCCATTGTAGAACTGAACTCCTTGGATCCAAGGAGGTTGTGTTTTATCAATGGGCTCATATTTCCAAGATCCTTTGTGTTCAACAGTATACCACACATTATCAACTTGAATTTCAAAGTCATAATGAGCCTTTTTACTTCCTGCACCTTCAATCCGACGTGCATCTTGGATATCTTTACCAAATCGCTCTTTATAGACTTTCATAAGGTATACACCTGCTGAAGTCTTATTATGAATTGCGTTCGTAATAAATTCTAAGTCTTTCTCTTCGCTAGAATATGCTAAATTTTTAGTTCGATTACTCATTTGTATCTAATTTACCAACCGTAAATTTGGAGTTCAATTTTTTTATTCAAATACATTAAATGTTACAGGTGGATCATTTAATTCATTATATTTAGTTTGAATAAACTCTAACCATGCTACTGTAATATCTAATTTGATTTTACCTACTCCTTCCTCAATACTTGATCTACCCCAACCAATTTGAACAATGGTTTTTGCGAGTCTTACTATGCGCGGATCCATTTCAAAACATTTAGGAAGAGCTACCTTTTTTACAATCAAAAACATTAGACACTGAGAACGATCCAAAGCAATTTGAATGGGAAAATCTTTAGAAGTGATATCGTTCTTTAGCATTTCTGCTATGACTTTGAACTTTGTTCGAATTTCTTGTGGGAAATTTTCGTCAGTAGAACAAGTCTCAAAAGAATCAGTGCCTTCATAAGGTTTCATATCACCCTTATATCCATACTTTCCACTTTCCAGTTGATCCTTGAAGAAGCCCTTCACACCTTTATTTACATTTTCCATTGCTGCCGTGAAACGTTCAATCACGATTTTATAACGATGATAAAAAGCACCTAGAATATCCAAGGTATCAAAAAGAGCTACACTTGTTTCTATAGTACCCA
>JACCDP011324618.1_pt1 | contig 13995 bp, 18 predicted proteins | sample 7445841 | NCBI WGS metagenome assembly JACCDP01 (sample SAMN15323441, study PRJNA562643) | freshwater metagenome | isolation source: river surface water | place: USA:Blue River Watershed | collected 2017-08-17
GGCACTACGGGGCGAATAAGCTAGTGCATGCGCTCGAGGTGCTGCCTGAGAAGACAGCGTCGTACATGCCTAACAAGGGCGGCGCGCTGTTCGTTGCTGATGAGACGGTCAGCCCCGACCAGTTCCGAGACGTGTTCGGACCTCGGGCCGCGATCGCCTTCCAGAACGTCGTCAAGGGCGGCTACGCAGCCAATGACACACGCACTGGCCTGAACCGCCCCGTGAAGGTGTCACCGTACATGCTGCTGACCGAGCCCGACGCCCCTGGCGCCTACGAGTTCGTTTCGGCTGAGGGCAGGCAGGTCAAGGCGCTGGTGTTCCCGTCGCACCTGATGATCTTCCGCCACTCGACAGATGGCATGGCTACCCGCTTCGGCAAGGCTCCGCCGGATCGCGGTGGCGCCACGTGCCCGACGCCTCTGGTGATCTTCGAGGACGGCCAGGCCTATCACGGCAACCTGCCGGTCGGAGAGAAGCTTGAGCTGGGAGCCCTCAACGGCACGCAGCTGCTCAACAAGTTCACGGAGAGCGGCGGGGAGCCGGTCGTTGGCGGCCTCGGAATCTTCGTTCGCATCGACTCGCGCGGCATGTCCGCCACCGACGTCGTGAAGGTCAAGTCCGTCGCTACCGACTCGGACGGCGTTCGCCGGGTCAGCGTGACGAAGGGCGACGGCTACAGCGACCCGATGATCCTGCTGACCGACACTAACTCCCGCACCGGCAGCTTGATCGTTCCCCCCGGCGACCGCGTCGCTCATCTACCGGCCAGCTACAAGTTCCTGCCGGTGTCGAGCATCACACACACCTCCCCGGTGATCGGTGACCCTCGGGCCATCGAACGCATGGTGTCGGAGTCGCTGACCAAGGAAGGGGCTGAGCAGCATGTCGTTCGGTTCTCTCCGGCCAACGGCTGGACCGTGAACGGCGGCAACCGTGGTTCGCTGAAGATCGCTGGCGCCATCGAGAAGCTGGCCCGCGAGGCGAACATCCACGCCGACGAGGCGGCGGTGCTAGTGAAGGAAGCCGCTCAGACAGGCCGCGCCACCTTCTTCTCGGTGCCTGCGAAGGGGCTTGGGCGCGTTCGCCACAAGCTGGCCGCTGCTCAACAGCCTCCGATGGATCCGTCGATGATGGATCCGAACATGCAGGCCCAGATGGCTGCGGCCCAACCTCCGCCGATGCCGACGCCCGTTGACATGGCGGTTGCGGAGCAGACCCAGGCGATCATGGGCCAGATGCAGGCGCTTCAGCAGCAGCTCCAGATGCTGCAGTCCGTCCAGTCCCGCTCGCAGCAGATCGCGACGGGCGGTGGCGCCGCCGGTGCGCCGGCCGCAGCAGCCGCTGCCATGGGTGGTCCGATGCCGATGGGGCCGCAGCCCGTGCCGCAGATGGGTATGGACCCGAACGCGATGGCGATGGGCGGCATGCCTCCGGGTATGGATCCGAACGCGATGGCGATGCAGGGGATGGACCCGAACGCGATGGCGATGCAGGGGATGGACCCGAACGCCATGGCCGTTGGACCTGACGGCATGCCGATGGATCCCAACGCGCCGCCGCAGATGCCGATGGCGATGATGACCGCTGACGACGGCTCGATGGAGAGCCTAGAGCAGCAGATCAACCCGCAGTTCCTGGAGCAGGCTGCGGCGCTACAGGATGAAGGTATCTTCGATGCGGCGGCGCTCGCCAGCATGGCGCAGTCACCCTCGCTTCGCGATCTAGTGGCCTCGTACATCCCCAATCTCGAGAAGGCGCTGGATAACCTTGGACGCGTCCTGCTGACGCTCTACATGGATGAGTCCCGGATCAAGGCCGATATGGGTGTTGAGACTTTCATCACCCTAGAAGAGAATCTACGCAACACCTTCAAGGGCCTGGGCGAGCTGCTTCTCAAGATCAACCAGACGTCGGTTGTCCTGCGTGGCCCCTATGAGCCTGAGTACCGGAGCGACGTGTGACGCTGGTAGACGGCCGATACCAAGACGTTGTCCGGTGCGTCCGAAGCCGCGATGAGCGGCCAGAGGGCGCGCTGGACAGCGACTTGTACGATCTCCTTGTCGCAGGAAAGACTCTGAACCATGCAGTCAGAGACGCCTACGACCTGTACAAAGTCCCGGAACATCGGGCAGCGATGGACGCTTTCACGCTGGCCGATGCCACTCCAGAACTTGTTAGATTGGCGCTACACATCCCAGAAAGCGTTACTAAGACGTATCGCTACCTGTTTATGGATGTACAGGCGTTTAGAAACAAGCTGGAAAGGATCACGTACGCCCAGCAATACCCAGGAGACGCGTACACCAAAGAGATGATGCGGTCGGCTATTACCGCGGGCCTGGACCATCTGCTCTGGGCCTTTGGAGCCAGCCAGATCGACGTTGATTCCCGAACGGTGATCCGGCAGACGATGGCTGAAGCCTACTATCGCGGCATGGCCCACCGCGGACAGAGCATTTCGTCGGCGCAAGCCAAGGAAGCTCACCGCTGGTGGGGCACTGCTGTTAAGAACGCCGAGCTCCTGGAGCGCGTTGATCCCCGTGCTGAGAAGCAAGCGCTTGAGGAGATCCGCATCGCTCTTGAGAAGCACGACGACACCTTTACCGCCAGCAGTTCTCCGGTACCGCCTGGCGAGATCCTTCACTAGGAGACACCATGCCGAGCTGGAACGAAGACCAATACACGGCTAAGGCCCAAGGAATTGCGTCGGCGCACGTGCATCAGAAGGCGCCGCTGGTTGACCTCGTCGAGAAGACCGCCCGCGAACACGGCATGAACCAGGACGAGATTCGAACCTTGTCCCGCATGACGAACGTCGCGGTCTTCCAAGAGATGTTCCGGTCCAAGAAGGCGTCCGAAGACCGTATGGTCGAGTTCGAGACCGTCGATCCGGAGAACGTCATCTCTCGGATCTCTAAGGCCGCTGGAGCGTCGCACGGCGATCACGACGACTGCGGCTGCGGCTGCGGCGGCGCTGGATCCTGCGGACTCAAAGTGGCCTCCGCCTTCGAGCTCCCTGACCTCCGCAAGGCTCCGCTGGAGGCTGAGAAGGTGGCTGGTGAGCTTGAGGAGCGCGACGCCCCCCGCCCGCTGCAGATCATGCGCCTGCGCAAGCTAGCCTCGACTCTGGAGGCTGACGCCCTGAGCGCCGGTTACCGCTGGGACCTTGCCGTCAACGGACTGGCTCGAACCTTCAACAAGGCGGCGGGCTACGGCCCTGCGTACGCCGAGTTTGAGAAGGACGCCTACGCGACCGCGGGCATGGACGCTCTACCTGAGCTGACGGCCATCCGCACCGAGCTGCGCATGCCAGCCCCGGAGCCCGTGTCGGAGAAAGTGGCGTCACTACAGGACCGACACCTTGTCGGTGAGTCCGCCGCACTCAACAAGTTCCGCGAGGCGCGCGCAGCCCGCGCAACGTACGTAAAGCTCTCTAGCGCCTTGGGTGAAGTAAACCGCCGCCTCGCTACGTTGGGAGGTTAACGTGCTAAAAAAAGCGTTCCTGAGTGGTCCTCGACAAGATACGGAAGCCAGGCTACGAGCCCTGGCTGCTCGAGAGCTGGACACCAGCCGCCAATACGCGTACCTGCGTGCCGCGGATTCTCTGGCGAGCCCTGTGGGCAAGGCAACCTTTTGGGCGGCTAAGAAAGCCCCTGAGGCAGCCCTAGCCACCGCTGCTTCGTTGGGGGACTACGTTCTCACCCCGGCTACTAAAGCGGGGCCGGTAGTCGATCGCGGACTACGGGCGCTCATGTCTAGAACCGACATCGCTGTTCCCGCTCTAGGCGCAGCCCTGGTTGCACCGACAATCATCGACGCGGCCAAGAACCAGTACTACCAACATCTCGAGGAGACTAATAAAATGGTTAACGAACCTGGATCAGTGCGCATCGCGCATGAGATTACCCTTAACGAGTTCATGCTCAAGGTCGCCGCCAAGCCAGGAGAGTCCCTGGGGTCTCTTATGACCTCGGGGGTGAGCAAGGGGCTGGGCGAATCCTTCGGCAAGGGCCTGGTGGAGCGTCTTTTTACGTCTGCAGGATCCGCAATCGGAAAGATCCTGGACACCCCCGCGCGGAAAGAGATTATGAACCGACTGATGACCAGCGATCCGATCATCAGCGACGCGGTTAAGCGTAACCCGCAGATGCAGCGGCAACTGCTCGAGGCGTTCGGCACCATGATCAAGTTTGCCCCGTCGCTCACCACAGACATCAACGCGGTTCGTTCGTTCCTGCGCGAAGTCGTTCTCGGTGGCGGCAACGTCAACTACGCTGTGGTAAAGAACCTCATCGACACCGAGAAGTCTCACCGCAAGTAGGAGGCGTCATGTTCTCTAGCGACATCGAAAAAATTGCGAGCGAGCTGCCCGCAGATCTGGTCAGCACGCTGCGCACAGCAGGCGTCCATAAGGTTGCAGGAGCGCTATCCGGCGTCCCTGACGTCCTCAACGAGTCTGCGCTGTACCAGAAGATCGGATCGGATCTGCTCGGACGTCTACGTGAGCGCCGTCAGATCGTTCAGGGCCTGGTGCACCTCAACGGACTGGGAGGCTAATCATGACCAGCCATTACCCTGAGATCTGGGCCGCTCTGACGCGGGCCGGCGAGACCGAGAAGACAGCGAGCTACAGCCCCGACGCGGCGCTGACGCACGCTCACACCGCCATCGGCGTGTTCGACCTGTTCATGTCGAAGGCTGCGTCGTACGGCGATGTCGATTCTGCCGCGGGGGCCGCCAAGGCTGCTGCGGCCTTCGGCTACGACCTGGTCGAGTCAGCCGCCGCCACGCGTACCAAGGTGGCGTCGGTCGATGTGGCTGGTCGGAGCCTCGAGCGGCTCGCTACGGTGGCATTCGTTGACCGCGTGCTTGGCGATGCGATGGCCAAGACGGCGGGCGACGAATCTGAGAAGCTGGCCCACATGCGTGCTCTCGGACGAGAGTTCGCCGTCGAGATCCTTCGGTCTCTGGTGGTCTGATGCGCAAAGTCTACGAGCTCAACGATCACTTTGACACCGGTGAAGCCACCATTCAGCCCGTGCTTCTTTGGGGCGCGAATGGTCGGCCTATCCGTGAGTCTTTCAGCAAGACGGCTAGCGAAGCCTCTGATTACATCAAGAGCGTGCAGCCGCTTCCCGGAAAGACCATCGTCTTGGTGCTAGCGTTGGGCGCGTATGAGACTTACGACCTCAACCGCAACGGCGACGGCTTCAACGAGTTTCCGTACAAGCCGGGCTACAAGGTCACCTGCGGACACCCCGCTTGCCAAAAGGGCGATGCGTGGGTGTCTCGCGGGGAACTGATCACAGATCACTTCAAGACCTTCGAACAGTTCGCCACGATCTACAAGCACCACCAGAACAAGGACCCGTCGAAGTCATACGGCGACGTGCTCAAGGCGTTCTGGAACCCGCAGATGCACCGAGTCGAGCTGCTCCTGGGCATCGACAACGCCAAGGCGCCGGACATCGTGCAGCGTATCGCTGACGGCGAGTACCCCGCTGTCTCGATGGGATGCCGTATCGCTTACGACGTCTGCACCATCTGCGGCCACCGCGCTCCGACGCGGGCTCAGTACTGTGACCACCTGAAGTTCAAGATGCGCCAGGTCATGCCCAACGGACTTCGGGCGGGTGCGTTGAACCCAACGCCCAAGTTCTTCGACATCTCTTTCGTGGTCAAGCCTGCGGATCAGACTGGCTACATGCTAAAGAAAGTAGCCAACGTCTACGAGATTCGTTCTTCTGCGGAGCTAGGTGAGAAACTGTCTGCGCTAGAAGAGAAGCGGGCGATGATTCGGAAGATGTCCGACATCGACAAGACGATCCGCGGTGTGACTGTTGATTCCAAGTCCAGCCTGAGCCCGGGCGAGCAGAACATGCTCACCAAGTACCGGGACAGCGTGGCGTTGCCGTTGAGCCGTCGCGCGCCCACGTTCTCTCGTACAACCATCCGCATCATGTCGTCACACCCCCTCCCCGACGTCCTCACGTCGCTTAAGGAAGTTGGTGTACACCCTACGACCGCGGAGATGATGCAGCTAATCCTTAATAAGACCGCGCCTGGACTCAACGTGTCGGATGACGCGCTCGACCGGGCCACGTTCCTAAAGCCTTTCCTCTTCGATCTCTTTGAAAAGCACCCTGGGCTGCTAGACCATGCGATGGGCTCAGGTCTGTACGAAGAGGGTAAGGTAGACCCCGAGATCGTTGGTCGGGCGGCGCAGTACCTCGAGAAACGCTCAGCACTAGCGACGCACCTAGCGAAGGATCTGCGCCCCTACGGGCTGCGTGAAGATCCCCCTCGCATGCAAGCCTTGCACATGACGGACCCCGCAACTGGGCAACCCTACACGACCACACGGGGTGCGGCGCAAGACGCCGAAAGCATGATTAACAACGAACAAGTGGCCAAGCTGCTGGGCGGGGCCGCGTTGCTTGCCGCAGCGCATTCTCTGGTGGCGGGTTCGTTGCCCGAGTCCTACCGCCCGGCTGCCGCCGTTGCAGCACTAGGCCTAGGCGCGCACGCACTAAAGCCAAACTACGGCGAATACGTTATGACCGACGAAGGCGTTAGGATTCCTGTGCGCACTGAGATGGTTAAGAACAGCGAGGTAGGCCCGCTAGCGATCCCGGCTCTAGCGGCCAGCGGGGCGGTTACAGCCCTTGCTCACGACTACCAGTCTCGGTTAGAGCGCGGTGAGGATGTTGATAATCCAGACGCGTCGCTGGGGCAGCGCATCTACAATCGCCTGGCGGAGCGCGCGCACCGATCACCCATTTCATCCATCCTTGCGTCCCTGCTGGCGTACGGTGTTACGCAGGATGCGCTCACGAAGTTTTCGTCCTATGTTGACCCCGTGGTCGGCGAACCAGTGGACTCAGTAAGCCCACCTCCGGTAGATTTCGACCGGGCCGCCACAAAGATCGGTTCCCTGCTCTTGTAGCCATCGCGCAGCTACGCTGCGCCCCAAGGAGTACTAATGCGCCTCGACACGATTCTGCAGAACATCCAGTCGGCTCAGTCGGCCAGCGAGAAGGTGGCCAGCGAGCGCACGATCGCCCCCGCGCCGGTGACCCGCGACGCGCTGGCTGCTTCGCTCAATGCGGCGATGGCCGGTGAGAAGGTTGCCTCGGTGCAGGCGACCCGCGCTCCCGTTGACGATCTGATGAAGATCGCCAGCGAGGTTGCCGCCACCGAGCAGGAAATGGCCGTCAAGGAGGCTCAGCTCCTCGGGCGCGCTTTCGCCGACGCCGTGGTGTCGCGCGTGGGTGAGTGGCAGTCGGCCGCGACGAAGGTCGCCGCTGACTACAGCGTTGGGGCGGAGGATGGCCTCGACAAGTTCGCCAGCGAGAACCCGGACCTCATCAAGGAGGCTGCTGCTCAGGGCTACGCCGAGACGGCTGCTGCTCTCGAGAAGATTGCCGCTGAGTCCTTCGACCAGGGCTACAACGACATGATGACCGAGGTGCACGAGAAGGCTGCCGCTGAGTTCCTCAAGGCCGCCGCCGTGACCAACAACGTGCTGCAGGCCATCGCGGCCCAGCAGGGTTAATTATGTACCCGGCAGAGCTACGACAGGCTTACGCCTCGCTCTTCAACCAGGCCCTGCCGGCCGTACGTAACGCCCTGGCAGGAGGGAGTCGCTGATGAAGCGCTACGCCACACTGGATCAGATTGCCAATGAAGTGTTGGCGTCGGTCGAAGCTGCTAAGGCCACTAAGACGGCCTCGGCTGCGTCGCTGCAGACTGAGATTGGGCAGATGATGTCTAAGCTCGCTGCAGAGCTTCGTAACGCTAACCCCGGCGACGTCACGTACGAAGACATCGCCGCTCTCTGGAGCCCCCATGCGAGCTGATGAGATGCGCAAGATGGCCGCAGAGCTCCGCGCCATGGCTGACACCGCTAAGCAGGAGCGGATGGTCAAGGCGGCGCAGGTCATCGAAGCCGCCAAGGCCCTACACATCCTGCGAAAGAAGGTGACTCCCCATGAGCGCTGATCTTCTTTACCGCGTTGCAGATGTCCTCGAGAAGACTGCAGCCTACATTGACGGCATCGAGTCGGAGAAGACCGCCGCTGAGACCGCTCGTCGTGACGCTGCCCTTCAGGAGGTCGCTTCGAAGTACACTCAGGCCACTGGCGAGTCGCTCGACTCCGCTGAGTTGTCTAAGCTGGCCTCTGACACCACTGCTCTTGAGACGGTGCAGAAGCTACTCACGAAGACCAGCGGCTCTGTTGAGTCGTTGGGCCGGCCGGGGCGAGCAAGCGCTAGCCCTCAGCCGACCACTAAGGCCGCCGCGCGCCAGGCAGCCTATGATCGTTTCGCGGCGTTCCTACAGAACTAGTTCCCGCCGCCCTAACCCGGGCACAGGAGAGAGTCCATGTCTCAGCTGACCAGCAAGTTCGATCTGATCTCCGAAGAGTCATTCGCTTCGCCCATGGCGATGGCGATCACCCTGGCCGTGTCGCCCACCTACGCGGCGTCGTACTCCAGCACTCCGGCGGCCAACACCAGCTTCCCCGCCGGCACCATCGTGGAGCTGGACAGCACCGGTAAGGCCGCTGTGGCGACGGGCCGCAAGCTAATCGGCATTTCGTCGGGGGCGACTAAGGTTGACCGCCCGAAGCTGTTCGCCGTCGTGATCGACGGCTCGGACACCTTCACGGGCTCGTTCACGAACAAGCTGACCTGCCTCATCGGCGGGTTCCAGATGATCACGGAGGAGTTCACGGGAGACACTTTCTCGCCCGGTGACGCTCTGGCGGTCGGCGGTGGGTTTGAGATGTCCACCTTCAGCAACATGTTGGTCACGGGCTACAGCTCTTCTTCTTCTGATGCGCTGGGCGGCACCGCCGGCAAGCTCCGCCTGGCCGACGCCCGCGACCAGGTCTTCGGATACGTTGGTCCTAAGGGCTACAGCGCCGCCGACGGAACCCTGCACGTCATCGTCCCCCACAAGTAAGCCTGCTGGGGCCTTCACCCTCTGACTAGGAGATCACCATGTCTTCATACCGTACCGAAACCCAGCAGCTGTCCGCTCAGTTCGTGAACTCCAGCTTCGTGCGCAAGCTCGACGAAGGCCGCACCAAGGAGGCCGCTGCCGAAGGGACCGCGTTTATCCGCGAGCTCGTTCGTCAGGAGTCGTATGCCCGCGAAGTGATCGCCCCCGTCCTCCTGCAGGATGACGAGATCGACCGCGACGAGCACACCGACGAGCCCAAGAAGATCATCGAGAAGGAGCCCAACTCTGAGGCCACCTTCGTGAACTTCGCCGGCGCCGGCCCCCGGACCTGGTTCAAGGGTCCCCGCTACGCGGTGTACTTCGGCAAGGTCGAGAGCCAGCACTTCACCAAGTCGAAGTTCCAGCTCATGACCTACGTGAACGACATCCGCAAGATCCTGGCCGACAACTCGGTCAAGGACCTCTCGGACCAGGAAGACCTGAAGTTCCAGGCCACGATCGACGAGATCGTGGAGCGCTCGGTGGCCAAGCTGTCGGGTGGGCTGCCCCAGGCGGTGACTGGCGACTACGGCGACACGGCCGGTGACACGCGCGAAGGCGCGCTGCTCAAGATCGACACCGATCTGGTCGGCGCTGCTACCTCGCAGTACACCCTGGCCCCGCAGTTCAACGCCTCGGCGTTCAAGCGCGGGTTCCAGAAGATGGTCCACAACCGCCGGCCCATCGGCAAGATGACCATGACCAAGGAGCTGTTCTACGAGGCCCTTGATCTCCGCGCCGACATCTACGGTAACGACGTGGCGTCGAAGCACTACTACGACGGCGTGGAGACCGAGGAGAAGCTCTTCGGCATCCCGGTCATCACGACCATCAAGAGCCACATCCACAAGCCCAACCGGGTTTACATCTACGCCCCGGAGAACTTCCTGGGTAACTTCTTCCTGCTGCAGGACGCGACCCTGTTCATCAAGCAGGAGGCGGATGTGATCTCGTTCTGGACCTACGCCGCCCCCGGCATCGGCATCGGCAACACCAAGTCGGTCCAGTGCGTGGAGTTCCTCGAGAGCGACTACGCCGTCCCGACCGAAGGCGGAGTGTTCGAGAACAGCGGAGCCGTCGGCGCCGGAACCTAGTTCCAGCCTGAGCTAGTATGAACGGTGGGTCGGCTTCGGCTGGCCCACCGTTCTTCTTTGGAGGCCACATGGTTACGCTGCAACGACGGATCTCTAATGACGCTCTACCGACGGCCTGCGTATCCAGTGTCGCCGTTGGGACCATCGTTACCTGGAATACGTCGGGCGTTATCGTCGCCGCCGACGAGAACAGCACCACCGTTCAAGTGGTCGTCGCCAAGCGGTCCCCGACTGAGTGCTTCATTCAAGGTTCAGGGGCGCATGTGAAGACGACGCTCTTTGCGGAGGAGACGATCGGGACTCGACTGATCCTTGGTCCGTCGGGTATACCGATCCCTGCCACGGAGAGCTATGACGGCATCTTCTGGCCCGTAGGTACCGTCGTACCTGACGGCTTCATCTTCGAGCCGGAGACCCTTCCGGTCGTAGTGAGCGACTAATGCCCAGCCCCAAGACCAAGATGACCGAGCGTGAGCTGAACGCCCTCCGCGACGCTCACGATGTCTGGCAGGATGCCACCGCAGCGATTGCGCGCCTGACGCACGAGCGCGTCGAGCTGCTGTCTAAGCTTGATCCCGACGGAACCCTTCGGGCACTTGAAGAAAAGCGCGCTGTCTCTCAAGCCCAGCAGCTCCACGCTTCTAAGCGCATGGAGAAGGTGCTTGAGTCCGTAACTAAGCGCATCCGTGCCGCCAATAAGAAAGTTTCGCTGAACGTGTCTACGGGTCAGATTTTGGTGGAGGAGTAATCTATGGTCACCTACCGTGCGCTCGTTTACGTCCCTATCGCTGTCGGCGGAGTGCACCAGCTCCTGCGCATCAACACCACGACGGGCGAGTGCACGGGCCCGCTTGCGCCCTCTAGCAACGCGTTATCCGCGGCTTACTTTGGACAGATCATCAGCGACTCAGGCGCCACAAACGCCGCTGGCCGTGTTGCAGCGATCCAAGCCAGCGAAGGCTACGGAGTCTTTTACGTTGAGAACACATCTGCGATCACTATCACTAAGACGGTAGCGGGGGACAACAGCTACATAGATCTGACGATTCCTGCGCAGACCAATCGAGTGCTGCTCTTTGACATCCCTATCGTGTCCCCGAGCGATGGGATTACGAACGCTCCGTCGGGACAGTCGGTTTTGACTCCGACAGGAGTCGTCCCAGGCCACTACCACAACGCCTCAGTCACCGTCGGCGTCGATGGCCGCCTGACCTTCGCGGAGAGCAACACCGTCAGCGGCATCCCGGACGGCTGTGTCGATGCTCCCGGCAACCCGCAGTCCGGCATTCCCGACGGCACGCCGGTTGCTCTGTACAACGGCCAGCTGGTTGCGGCTAACGCAGCTACGCCGAGCTACATGCCCTGCGTAGGCTTCTATCAAGGGTCGTCTGAGCATGTGCTTCGTGTCAGCGGTAAAGAGTCCGGCTTCACAGGGCTCGTAGCTAACACGACCTACTACGTGGCCTCGGGCGGCGGAATTACCTCCACGCCCCCCACAGGCAATGTGGTGCAGCGAGTTGGCAAGGCTCTCGACACGACTACACTCTTCGTGCAGCTCGGCGAACCGGTCGCCTAGCGTACGCCCCGCCGGACGGGGTTGGAGAGTGATTCATGGCTACTTACGAGAACAAGCTAGTTGTTTTTGAGTCTGGACAGCTTAAGAAGATCAGCTCGTCCGACAATCTGAGCATCGGTGGTGCTCTTAAGATCGGCGGCAACCTTGAGGTTGTGGGCGATGTGATTTCTCGCTCCAACGTCAATGTGACGGTGTCGGATTCGTTCATCGACCTGGGCGTTGGACCTGCTGGCACGTCGGCTGCTCCCGGCGGCGCGACGGTCACCACCAAGCGCGTTGGCTCGGAGTTCACCGTCTCGGCGTTCACCGCCGGCGTCCTCGCCACCTCGGCCCCCAAGGTCACGGTCTCGGCTGACGCCTCGGCGCTGGCTGATGGCGACATCGTCGAGGTGTGGAACACCTCGACGGATGGCTCGTCCAACACCGGCCTGTTCCTGGTGAAGTCGATCGGCGGCAGCGGCAACGTGGAGATCACTCTCTACGGTATCGGCGGGTCGTCGCTCCCCTCGTACCTGCCCTTCGCGCAGAACCAGCTGGTGACTGTGGCCTCGGAGTCGGGCGCCAAGATCGCCAAGGTGGCTGTGGCTGCGTTGGTTGTGGCTGACGGCTCGACCATCTCGAGCTCCGGTGGAGCCATCACCGAAGGCCGCTTCGCCTTCGCCTACGGCTCGGTGGCCTCGTCGTTCTCGACTGGCTACTCGGAGATCGGCGCCTCCTCGACGCCCACGCTCCAGTCGGTCTACAACGCCGGCGCTTCGATCACGCTGGCGAACGGCAGCGACCTCACGGTTGCCAAGCCCACGTCGGGCACTGCGGCGATCAGCCTGCAGGCCAACGCCGCCTCCAAGCTAGAGGCTGTTGGCGCCGCCCTGTCGGTCAAGACCACGACCAGCGGAACGCTGGACGTGACCTCGGCCGCGGCGATGGACATCGACGCCGCTGACGCCCTGCAGATCAACAGCTCGGGCGGCAACATCTCGATCGCCAACGACAACGTCAACCACGACCTGAACCTCGGTACGGGTGGCGCGCGTACCATCGCTGTCGGTTCGAGCTCCGCGACCTCGGCCGCGGTGGCCGCTTCGGGCAACGTCTCGCTGACCTCGTCGAACGGCAACACCGTTCTGTCGGCCGCCAGCGGCAAGATCGACGCTCAGGACGTGGTGATCTTCGGCAAGGCCGGCGGTATCGAGAACTCGGTGGCCGACGGCGTGTCGATCGGTAACCTGATGTACGTGGACAGCTCGGGCATCTTCCAGAAGGCCGACAACGACGGCTCCGGCACGCTGGAGCTCGAAGGCGTGGCCCTCCAGGCGAACAGCTCGGGCAGCGCCGCCTCGCGCCGCGTGGCGACGGTCCTTGGGTCGATCGTGTACGTGAAGTTCACCTCGGCCCCCTCGGCCGGAGCGATCGCCTACCTGTCGGCCACGGCCGGCCAGGCGACCACCACGGCCCCGACTTCGGGCCGCGTGTTCCGCGTGGGCAAGGTGATCTCGGGCACCGCCGACGGCAACAGCAACTACCCCGTGATCTTCAACCCCCAGTACATCGCCGACGTGTAAGCAAGTGACGATGAACTGAGCATGGGCCGGGCAGAGAAATCTGTCCGGCCCTATGCTATCTACGCACCTCTCGGAGGACCGATGGCCAACGCAATCCTTACTGTATCTGGCGGCGACGTCACCGGCCTAAAAGGCACGACAACCGGTGACGTACCCACGTGGAGCACCTCGACTAACTCCTGGACCGCGCAAGCGCAGTCTGGCGGCGGAGGTGGTTCGTCTGCGTACACGACGCAAACCGTTGCGGTGACCAGCGCCACAGGACTGACCGCGGGTAAGGTTGTGGCCTGGGACAGCTCTAACGGCCTCGTCCTAGGGGACAACACTGTTGAGGCTAAGACTCACGTAGCCGGCGTCGTTGACTCTGTTGACGGCACTAACGTCACCCTCCGTACCTCAGGCACGGTGGTGCTTGCTGACATCGGCAGTGCTACTCGCGGCACAGCGATCTACCTGGACACCAGCGGCAACGTCGATGTCTACGCTAACATCGCCTCCGGTGAGTACATCGTGCTGCTGGGTTATGTGAGCAACGCCACGAACAAGGAGATCATCCTCAACCCTCAGATTCAAGGCACGCGAGCCTGAAGGAAAAATGCGCCTCTTTATCCGTTTGCTATGCCAGCCGGCGGCGGACTAAACGGCCCCTCAGGGGTCTAGGCGCAAGGGGCCTCGGGAAGCTGCTCCTGCTAGAGCACAGACGGAATCGCTCTAGGTGTGACAGGGACAGAGGATGGGGCTCTAGGCAGAACCCACCAC
>JACCDP011088072.1_pt1 | contig 13994 bp, 15 predicted proteins | sample 7445841 | NCBI WGS metagenome assembly JACCDP01 (sample SAMN15323441, study PRJNA562643) | freshwater metagenome | isolation source: river surface water | place: USA:Blue River Watershed | collected 2017-08-17
GACGAGGTAATCAAAGACTCCGTGCTGGTCAGCCCTGACACTCCGGCGGTAATGGTCGCCGTGGAGCCGGTAACTGTCACTGACCCGTTGGGAAACACCAAGGTGTTAATGCCCGACTTCCGGGGGCTATTGTCCACCTCACGCACGGTAAGGGGCGGAGTGCCCTGGGCAAAACCGACCACTGACCCCGCCATCAAACACAAGCAAAAGAAAACAGCTTTCATATCTCTCCTACGAAATCAGACCGTTAATCCGAACCGTCACCGAACCGCCACCCGTAATGTTAGAGGTGACACGAGCGCGAACGAACCCCGACGAAGCAGCCGGGTAAGTGCCTGCGGTAGCCGCATTGCTGGTGGGACTAATAGAGTCCAGCTCATACCACGTACCAGAATAGTCAATGGAATCAGCCGTCTCCACGACCACCGTACCCCCGGAAATAGTTCCAGTACCCTCTACCGTCCATACAATCTGACGGCATTCCTGCATTGGAATTGCTCGCCCAGTACCCGTCGTCGCTGCGTTCAGGCTGGCCCCTTCAGGGTCAGCCGGGTTAAATTTATATCCTACCGTTCCAGCCATATGAACCTCCTAGTTGCATACCCAAACGCCGTTCAAGCGTTTAGCAAAAGCCCCGTTCCCACCGGACGCGCAAGGATTGGCAATCGTACAGTCAGAACAGTAAATCAACGCGCCATCCGCAGGCGTTCCTAGATTACTAAAAAGCACTGCGCTAAATTGCGGAGATGTAATAGTCGGGGAAGTGGCAAGTACAGCATTTCCCGTCCCCGTGACGGTAGTCCACCCCATCACTCCCGCCGTTGAACTCTTCAGCAGGTAATCGTTACCCGCCGGAGCCGCCGTGGGCAGGGTAAAGGTGGTCGTCGTAGAGGTCGTACCAGCCTTCAAGTACAATCGATTGCTATTCGTAGCATTCAGTAGGGCCAGCTTGCCGTCCGTCGAACCGCCATCCCCAAGGCGCATCGTATCCGCCCCAAGATTAGGCATCTTGGCAAAGACATCGCCCTCGGTTGTATCGTTGGCCGCATACCAAGCCGGGAGGTTACGGACAGCGGCAAGGGCTGTATCGTAATACCGAAAAGCGTTGCCGCCCGTGGTAGCCCCAAACACCATAAACGGCGGACGGTAAGAGTGAATCGGATACGAATTTGACCACGTAGCAGGGCTATTGAGAATAAGGCGGTTAGTTGCCGTATCAAATAGGCCCATCTCGTTATCAATATACTCAAACTTCAGGGCAACAGAGCTACCGGTCGCCCGAGTGGTAAACACGTTTCCGTGAAAAACGCCGTAGCTTGCCTGCCTAAACAGGATGCCGATATCGCCAATGTCTTCTATGTTGTTGCCAATCAGGGTGCCTCGGAAGTACGACGGAATAGCGTTATCACCGAACTCACCCCACTTGGCCGTAGCCGGACTGTTCGGAGCAATACCGTTGTTGCCGATAAGCGTATACTGACCGCCAATCAGCTTAAACCCAACCTTGTTAGCCTCCACGGTATGCACGTAGTTGCCAGTCAGGGTGACGGTATTTGCCGCGCCCAGGTTGTAATGATGACCGCCAATGCTATCCGTCTGATTGCCCTCAAAGATGCCATTAAACAAGTAGTAGACGTTGAAACCATCCTCACGGCAATCCGTGACGCGCAAACGACGAAACGTGAACTCGGATAGCTGGCCACCAACATTGTCATTGATGTAGACGCAATGGCCAGTACTGCCCGCTGCTTTACCGGCTCCCTTGATGCCGATATCCTCCATCACGAGTCGATATGCAAAACTCGCCCCAGTCAGGCTGAATACGTTCTGATTGGTAGCTCGGGCCTTGATGATAGACTTCATCATCCCGTCCCCCATCACCTTCAGGTTGTTCATATTGGAGGTAATGGTGTCCGTATTGTACGTCCCGGCTGGCAAATACAACGCCTTCTCGGTCGTTGCCTGAGCAGCCGCGATAGCGGCAACGAGGCAGGCTGTGTCGTTCGTCCCGTTGTCCGCCAAGTCGCATCCGTAGTCCGCCGCATTCACCGCCTGACGCACACCGTAACTGTTCGGCTGGTATAGCGACACGATACGCCAGTCACCGGTTGAGTCAGCGCGAAGCACCAAGGCTTCCTTATTGCGGCTCAAGACATACGAGGATGCCCCATTGATTGTCCCGCCACCTGCCGTATTGATAGTGACGTTGTTGGTCGCCGCACTGCCCACGTCCTTGATCGTGATGACATCAGACACCTGATAGTATCCGGCCCAGGGAATGGTGATAGTACAAGCCGAACCGCAGTTCGTTTCCACGTACCGGACTCCCGGCCCTGTCAGGGTCGTAGTGGCAGTCACAGTAATCTTCTCGGCAAGGCTGTCAGCGCGAGCCAGGTATCCAACCGCTGAAGCCGTGGAATTGTAGAACGTGGTAATCCGGTCAGGACTACCCGCTGTCACAATCTCTGGGCCACTGCCAACCGTCTGGAGGGGCGGAATGCCGTTAGCGTGGATGGCCTGACTGTTGGCATAGGATGAAGCCTGCTTCGTGAACTGTACGGTGTCTTCAATGTACCCCCGCATAATCAGCTCAGAGAAATAGTCCACCCCGTTATTAGCCAGGTCAAACTGAATAGCCTTACCCGTACCGATACCGGCATTGTCCATCTGCACCTTGGTCTGACCCCGCAGGTTGACCGTAGAGCCGTAGTAAGACACGACGCCATATCCCACCCAGCTCTCCAGATTGCAATCAATACAGGTGAACTTGGCTGCACCGTTTGACCCGTCCACCGCCGCCTTCTTGCCCACCACGGCCCAAGCTGACCCGCCAATCACGTTATTGACACCGTTACAGCCACGGCAGGTGAACTCACCCGTCTTGATACGGAAAGCCGTCGTCTCCCACTGTGGAGCCGTAGAAGGGGATGCCCCGGTCTGCGCCGTTCGAAGCAGGCCAATGTAAATCTTGTCAAAGACGTTCTGCGGCATATTCACCGCATCGTAATGCACCGGAAAGCCCTTATTGTTGGAGATGTAGAGGTCGCTGAACCACGAGCTGTACACTTTGCCAACGAACAGCCCGTCTCCGCCCGTATCCAGCACGTCCACGCTATCCACTCGGACGTTGTACATGTAGTTATCGTCCGTAGCGTAGATACCCGCCTGCGATGTACCCGCCGTCACGAGGCCGGTGATACCAAGCTGCCGGATAGCAGGGCCGGTAAACTGATATGACCCCGCCCCCTCAACCAATGACACGATAGCCGCATTTGTAGCTGACTTGATAATACTGCGGTTTCGGCCATCACCAATGACCGTCACGCCGCCCGGAATGGACAGGCCCGAGACGTTGTACACCCCTGTCGGGACATAGACGGTCTTGCCCCCCGAGGCCGCTGCCGCATTGATGGCCGACTGGAAACACGTCTGGTCAGCGGTGCCGCCATCGTCTACCGGGCTACAGTTGTAGTCGGTGACGATATTGATAACCTGCTGAGTTCCGCCAATCGTCAAAATTGACCCGTTGCTAATAGTCAGGCCAGTGCCCACGGTCAAACACGTTGGCTGATTACCCGTCGCCGCATAGTAAATCATCTGCCCAACCGAGCAGGAGATAAGCCGAGAATCAATCTGAATTTTCGTGTACGCCTCATTTGCCGGTGGAACGATAGCCGGAGGGCTATTAAACTGACACAACGCTACCCAGCTGGTCGGCGTCACAGGCGGTACTCTGAACTGGTCGGCGCACGAGTATATCTGAATCAGACTACCATCGGGCCGATAGAACGCCGCAGTGTATCGAGCCTGATTAGTTGGCCCTACGGCGTCCGTCGTGGCATCAATCACCAGCTCAGGGATGTACAATGTGCGTACACCGTTAGTGGTAATAACCGACGCCCCGTACCGCTTATACCAAGCTCCTGTCCCTGGCGTTCCCGGCTGCACAATGTAGTTCTTGCCCAATGGCTGAAAGGCACGGTCAGCGTATACCCGAAACTCCACGTAGGGATGCCACGTCACGGTAGCCGGAGAACTCTCAGGGCACGATGAAGCCAGTGTCACCTGAGAGGTACTATCCACGTTTTTGACGTAGTAGTTCTGGACTCCAACTGTAATATAGAAGCCGCCCATCCCGACCCACTGAGGCCTAAAACAGGCCGCGCAGGTGAGCAGGGCATTTGTCCCGTTAGTGACCGTCACCCCAGTCAGAGTAGTCGCCGCCTGCAACCCAGTAGGATTGAAGTTGGGCTGCGTGGTCGCCCCAATGGTCACATCGGTCGCCCACACGTTTACCGTCAGGAATATCGCACAAATCAGCGTACTGAATATCTTCATTCTTCACCTATCAATACCGATATGGCCCCATCAAGGGGTCAGGAGGAGTTACGCGCGCTGGCGCACTTGGATTTGGCTGCGTTGGCTGTTTAGGCGTGTTAGGGTTTTGCGTGTACTGTGGCCCATATCGGCCACGAGTACCCCCGCCTATCGCCATAAACTTTATCATATCTCGCTGCTGCTCAGGGGATAGCCCCTCATATGGCGTACCACTTCTCGCCGCTGGTAGCCAGCTATCCATTAACAAATTAGGCGTGCCACCTTGCGGCCCACCCTGTCCCATTCGATTAGGTATATTTGGCCTGCCCATTTTTACCTCCCTTACCCGTAGTAATACGACCCGCCACCGCCGCCGCTAGAACCGCCACTTGCGCCTCTAGCTCCGCCACCCATCTTACCGCTCATTCCCTGCATTAAGCCGCCGCTCGCAGCTCCCACGCCTTGCAGAACGCTCTTCCAAATGCTTTCAGTTGGCGCACTGGTATAGCCCGAGGTTTGACTGGTCAGTGGGCGTCCAATGGTCATTTGCGCCAAGGCCAACCGGCGCATAAAGTTGTTTTGCATGGCATCGTTGGCTGCTTCGGACATCTGAGAGCCGTATTGCTGCGTGCCCATCAACTGTCCCATCCCTTGCATAATCCGTCGGGATGCGTTAGGTACATTCTGAGAGTAAGCAGTACTCGCTTGCATATTCCCCATCTGCTGCTGACGGTCAATAGCGGCCTGCATTGCCGGTGCTATAAATTCAGGAATAGCCGATATACCACGCGCTGCCTGCGTATCTTGCGTCTCGCTTGGCTTCCACTCCTGATACCGGGTGGTCTGCTCTGTCGGTAACTTCATTGGTTTAGCTTTACCCATATCGGTCTTCTCCTACAAATCTGCAAGCAAATCGTTTTCTATGTCCGCCCTGAACGCTAGGAAGCTAAGGTACACGCCAAATAGCATCGCGCTACCAATATTGTCCCCAATCAGAACGATTCCCAAAAAACGAATAGAAAAGCCAAGGTATCCCGGATGGTCAAAGTACTTGTACAAGCCTGTGGTAATCCGAAAAGGCGGTGCAACCAAGTCGCCGCGAAAAAACGGATTATCGTGCAAGGCTTTGATAGCTATCGCTGTGCCAAGAGCAAAGAGGCTTACGCCACCGACCAATCGCCAGGCCGTCAACGGTTCAGCCCACCACGCCGCAATGCACGTAGCAGCTATTAAGCCCCACAACACGTGCTTGGCTCGCCCTGTATCTTCGCGATACGCTATCAGGGTATGTTGAGGGGCAAGGAAGATATTTGCCCCAAACGCTGCCAGCCATAAAACAATGGTCAAAAGTACTACCATTACACCCCCGCTGCCGCAGCCGCCCCGGCCACCTGCGCACCCGTTTTGATGATATCGCCCCAAATGCTTTGCGTCGGAGCTGAATCGTACCCTGTCATTCGTGAATTTAGCGGACGACCCAAAGTCATCTCGGCAAGCTGCATACGACGAGCAAAGTTGGCCATATTGGCATCGTATGCATTTTGAGAAGTCAGGGCACCGTAGTCCTGCTGTAAGCCGCGCTGCTCGCGCTGCTGCAACGCCTGACGAGCCTGTTCGGGAACTCCACCCCCATACGCATTATTCCATCGCTGCCGTGACAGCTCCTGAGCGCGGTCATACTGCGCCCCTATGGCTGGAGCCAGCGTCTGCGGAGCAGTTGGCATTTCGCGCATTGCCTGAATATCAGGGGTATCGCTTGGCCTCCATTCTTCATACTGATAGTTCCGCTCAGACGGCAACTTCATTGGTTTTGCTCTACCCATTTGGCAACCTCGTCAGTACGACCCATTCATCGTTCCGGGTCTGTTCGGTATATCCAGCAGCCTTGGCAATCCTGATAGCCGCTCGATGGTTTACTCTTATCTCCGCCTTCAATCCAACCGCTCCCAGTTCCAGCAGGCGGTCAGAAAACGTCTTCGCGTAAAAGTAGGTCAACTTGGGATGTAGGCGGTGACGGGCCACGTTGGCGTGTACATTCAACCATCCATCACCGTCATCCTCAGCCTGGAACAGCGCAAGCAGCTCGTCACCGTAATACACGCCCCAGTTTACGTCACACCACAATTCGGTCAGGCGGGCCGCTTCATCGGGCGTGGCCTGACGCACTGAAATATCTTTTACGTGATATCCATCCAGAAGTACGTCCAATCGTTTGCTCCATCATCTATAGCTGTGCCGGTTACATTGGCGAGGAACACTTTTACCGTGTCCGTAGCCGATACAACGCAACCTCCAAACACTAAACCGACATTCAAAGCGTCTGGTGGCTGTAAGATTACGATATCACCAATCGCAGCCCCCGTCAGTGTCACGTTCACTGACCCTCGGGTCTGACCGCCAATATTACCGGGATTGATATTAAAAGTTCCGGTGGCGGTATTTTTGATGATTGGCCCACCCCCAATCTTCAGGTCGCCAAACGTGCCTTGATTAGTAATATTCAAGCCGCTAAACGTTGGCGTACCCGAAGACTGAAGGTTCTGTGGCAGGGTAGCCGTCAGCGTGTCACCACTGAAAGCCAACCCTGCGCCATTTGCGTCCCCCGCCACGTTCTTGGGCGAAGGATTTCCACCTGCATCAAAGCCAATAATCTGAGCCGTCGTTCCCGTGGCTCCAATAGTGCCAACGTTGGCTACGGCCTGCTGCGCGGTCTGGTCAGCCGCCTGCGCCCCGCCTTGCAGGTAGTCGTAGTCATAAATATCAATACCGTAATAGCTCATCGTTGAATTCCGTTCATCACACCGCTAACCACCACTTCTGTGACTACGGCTGTGCCACCCGTTGAATCAACGCGGACGCTAAAAGACTGAGCGTTCGGGATGTTTGTATAGAGAATGTTTTGATGCTGGATACTGCAACCAGCCAAGGGGAGACTTACTGCCGCCTTGGTGATATCCGTCACATCGGGGATAGCTATCCCAGGTTCTGCCTTGAAGATATAGAGATTGTCGGCAGCTCCGGTAAACTTCAGGGTTTTAATGGTCTGACGAAGGCCATCCTTGTCCATAAACGGAAACGCAACAAACGAAACCGTCCCCGTCCCCGTGCCACCTTCCCACTGATACACCTGAAAGTTAGCTCCATTCTTGATAATCATCTCGCAGGTATTGCTGACTGTAGCCGCGCTAACGACTTGGCCCGTCACCTGAATGGGCAATCCCCACACCCCCTGCTGAAGCATATAGGGAATCACGGTCGTATACGTGCTGCCGTCATAGTGCGTTACCAGCACGGCACCGTTAGACGGGTCAAGGCCCATCACAACCCGTGAGATATCCCACGAGGCCATATCAGATTCAACTGGGGCAGAGAACTCAAGGTCAGGGGAGTCGTCAACGCGCGTGCGGACAATCTTGACGCCGTTGGCTGTACCGACTGCGGCGAATAATGTCCCCTCGGCGACCACGGCTTGGGCAGGCCCAGAGAAGCCAAACGACCAGACCTGACGAATCAGGAACGGGTCGGTCGGATTCTGCGTAAAGGTGACTACCTCAAGACCGTTAGTCGTCAAAAGGAATATCCGCGCATCTCCCGCCAGCGCGTGGACAATATTGGCACCGCTCTGTGTTGAACGTGCCAAAATGCGTGGAAAGCTCTCGGGGTTCCCGATTTTGGAAGGATACAATACATTGTCCTTCCAGCCAAACGGGACGTTATTGAAGAGCATCAATCCATCAAGAATTGGCGGTTCGTCGTTATCAAACTCAATCAGGTCGGTCAGCTCACCGTTACGCCACTCCAAAACAATCTCTTTGACCGTAGCCGTCTGACCAGCCGACTGGTTGGCCCCGCTCGCGACTGTCGCTGACGTGTCAGAGGTAATCGTGGCTATCGTGTAATCCGTTGCGTTGACGGTAATCACATCCCCGACCCGCAGGTCGCGCAGGAATCGAGTCCCCACGCCCGTGACTACCTGAGTGGCAATACCAATCGTGCCTTCAATCGTGACCCGGACTTCCCGTATCAGTCTCCACGGGCCGAAATTACCCTGCCCCCAATACGTTCCACCGTACAGCCACGCATCCTGGCCCGCCGCTGCCGCTGGTAGGGCTACCCGAATACGGTTATTACCAGCCGCCGATAGGGTTTGGACGTTCACGGCGGTTGGGTTGGAGACGGTTTCCGTAGCAATCCGTTTTGCCGCCGCCACGATGGACACGATGCCGTCCATACTCTTCGTGCCGCCAGTCTCGGTAGATACCGTACCGATAGACGGAGGCGGCTCCAGCCCTGCATCGTGAGCCGTGTAGACCGTACCGTTAAGAAGCGCAACTCGCAGCTTGCCTGCCGTTGATGAGGTCGTCACCCCGGTCAGGGTAAAAGGGGTAGAGGTGGACTCATTGATGTAGACCTGCTTGCTCGTTTCTTCGCTCAAATAGAACAACGCCCGATTGTACCGAACAAGCGATGACTTGGCGTTTACAGTTGACCCGGCAATCACTCCGCGCCGGTCGTTGAGGGGAAAGATTCTTGGCCCCAGGTTAGTAGCTGACCGCTGGCTGACACCCTTGACGGATACCAGACGCCCAAAAGGCCGGAGCCAGTAGTTCAGACCCCGGAACAAGACATTAGGGGCCGTATCAGGGCCACCGTAGCTCTGAGAAGGGCGATACCCACCCGTCACGCTGTACACTACCAGAGGTTGATACATCCTTACTCCGCTTTATCCGCCTGAACCTTTGTGACGGCCATTTTGACCAGCAAGTCTACCGCATCGTTCTCTAGGGTAGCCGGGAGGGTAGCCGAGGTCGGCACGTAATTAGCCGTAACCGTCAGCGGCCCCTGCACGTCATACTTGTCACTGTTAAAGTAGTCCCCCGAGGTGGCCGACCGAGTATAGATGCGCTGATTGGCCAAGGTGAAATACCACAGACCGGGCGTCAGATACCCTTCAAACTGCTCACGATTAGGGATGTAGACCAGCTTGAAATTGGTCAGACTGTCTCGCACGCTCCCGTAGGGGATTGACCAGTACAAGATGTCTGCCGCGCTAGTAATAGACCCCGTATCAGTCAGCGGCTCGCCCACCCCGCTCACCAAATCTACCGAGTATTCCTGCATCAGCAGAGGCGCACGGTTATGGTCTTTTGCTACCTCGTCCGCCAGGGTCTGCATCACTGACGGAATCATGGATGACAGTTCGGCTTCTTGGTCTAAAACAGGAACAGGCGACGGATTACCCGACGCCAGCACCATAATTGCCCTACGTGTCAGTTCAAGGTCTGTCATTGCACTCCAGGCATCGGCACGGCAGTCTGCCGTCCAACGCTACGAATAGCCCCTACATAAGTCGCAAAAAGCTCCGAGTGCATCTGGAACGCCTGCGCCCAGACGCCTTCCTTGGTGAGCAGGTAAGCCATTGCCCCGTGAATAATCGCCGGGGCGTGGCTGTCACGGCATCGGATATTCCCCGTCCACGTGGCCCGCGCTACCGCAGGGCCGGTAATCTTGGCCTGATTGGGTGCAGCGAAATAGAGCTTACTGCCCATAATTGCGTAGATGTTCAGGCCAGCCGGGTACATTGACTGCTCATTTTCCGTCACCATCCTGACCACCGAAAGCGGCCTTTCAATGAGAGGTTTGAGCGTCGTCCCGTCAATAATGCCGCTGTACTTACCCACAAAAGGCTTGCTGTTCGCGCTGTTAATCGGTAGCGTTGCCCCGCTAGACAACGCTACCGACAACTCCTCAAAATCTGCTCGCTCGGGGTGATACTCGTTCAGGGCCACCTCGTAGCAGATGCGATATTCAGAATCAATAATTGCTTCCTGAATCAGTCCCTCTGGCCAATCAGTCGAAACAGAAGCAACTGTCCCGGCAGTGGCGTTGCTATAGTTCTGCTGCGCCACCGCCGGAGTCGTAGCCGGAAGAGCGTTCAGCAGTGACAGTGCATCAGCTTTTAGACTATTGAAACTGACAGCCATTAGAATCCATACCCGTTGACCATAACCCCAACAGGGTACGGTCGCTGCTCGTAATCGTTTGCGTAGCCCAGCTTGCCATTCACACCCTCGCGGCTAATCTGCGACTTGTAGGTGTCAAAGACCTTCTGGAACTTAATCTCGTCGTGCAGGAGGCTGTCCCGAATAGCCGCCATCTGGATTTGCCACGTCTTGGCGTCTTCCTGAGGGCTGATGCCACGCCAGTGGCAGAAGGGCAAGGCTCCGATAGCCGCCTGAATCCTGACAAGGTGATGAAAACCTGACGTGCCGGGCACGTCACCCAGATTGCCGTACTCGTACATTGTCTCGTACCAGATTTCATACGCCGACGAGTCGCCCGGAATAGGTACGGGTCGAACGAACCAACCCTGCCCCTCCTTCCGGTAAAATATCATCTGCACGGCACTATGCTTGCTGACCGCAAAGTTCATCTGCGGCCCAGCGTATCGCTTGTCGGCGTCCTGAATCAGGCTGAACGGGATTTCCCGGCGAACGTGGTACGGGTCAGACGGGTCAATGGTATAGCAGACGACCGGACGGCCAAAGTTGTTAGCCGTAATCAGGTAGTCCTCCAACCCCGACTGCATATTGATTTGCCACTTGTCCACAGACCAGTGGTTACGTGTATTGACCAGCTGCGCACTGTGATGCGTCAGCTGGTCAGTCAGGAGCCTGAGTAGTATCTGGTCATCAGGCGCACTAGGCAGGGGATTGCCTAGTCGCGCCCGAATCAATGCCACGTTCTGCTCATTCGTCGGCATTCACAGCCTTCTTTCTGGTATTGGCCGGAGGAGATGCAGGCGGTTGAGCCTGTCTCTGCGCCAGCACTTCCATCATCAACCGATTCTGCTCAACCAACGCCTTGACCGCATCGGCAAGACCCGCAGCCTCACCACCGGCCTTCTCGCTGACCACCTTCAGGGTGTTGGCAATATTCACCTCGGTAGAGTGAATCTCCGGCACGCCCGTTCTCAGCAACATCTCACGGTCAACGATGTCGTACTCACGCTTGAAGCCCTCATCGTTCGGGGCCAACTTCATGCAAGAATGCGTAAACTGCAACCGCGCGCGCTGTATGGAATCAGCAAGCTCCGCCGCACTAATCAGCTCTCGCAGCACGTCCAGGATTACCGGCCTGTACTGCTGGGGGACGCTCGGCATCTCTGTCTCCAAGTCCATCCACCGCTGTCTCAGGTACGCAATCAACGTCTGATTCTGCTCGGGCAGGTTCTGTATGCCATCAGGGAAAAACAGCTGATTCAGGTCAATCTGCGCATACACCTGCGGATTCTCACGCAGGCTGCGGATTTCCACCAAGCCGTTCTTGTAGGTGGCACTGTTCTCGTTTTCAATCAGCCGCTCGGCCTCGTGCTTGGCTCGTCGCCAGTACTTCCCGTACACGATAGCCACGCCCGTTGGGTCTTTCTGTTCCGTTCCCGGAATCAGCTCGCCCTCACGAATGTTGTACACATTCTCAAGGGCCATATAGCTTCTGACAGGGGTAATCTCGCCCCTCAGAAAATAGCGGTTAGGAACCGCTGACGAGTCCGTGTTGAGGACTGCCCAACCAAACTGAACAAAGAATCGCGGGTCATCAAGACGTAGCGACTCATCAACAATCGGCGTCTGCTCATTCCGCAGTGTTTCCCGTGCTGTTTGCATCTTGCTCCTTAGTTTTTGGCGTACCTGACTTGGAATGTCCCGACATCCAGTGATATTTACCGTGCGATATCACGGTCGGGTCATGCGTAGTCCAAGTATGAGCATGAGTGTTAGTCCAGTCATCCAGACGCTCTCTCAGCTCTCGCCCTCGCCTTTCATCACGCGCCTCCAAGATATCCTGACGCCGCTTTTCCAGCTGCTCAGGAGTAGGCGCAACTTCTGAATTCTCCGCCTTATCACGGCGTTGCAACGCCTTCTGGATGCGCTCAATATCGGATTCCGTTGGTTGCCGATATCCACCCAGGCAAGGCTCACCATCCTTGACCTCGGCTCCACCACAACACTGCTCGTCGTGATGAGCAATCATAAACGCAGCCTGATACCAGCCATCAGCCGGACACGGGCCAAGCACGTCCATCATAGACAGTGATTCACTGTCCCACTGGAAACGCGCATTATCCCACCGACCATTCTTCATCAGCTCTTCGCGGGGGATATGCTCCTCCACGTAGAACCTCGGAATGCCAATATCAACGATTCGTTCCCCATCTTGGAAACGATAAAAAGGATACTTGGAACGCCACTCGCCACAAACAATCATACGAGTAGATTCCCTGTCCTGCCCCCACACGATACGCAATCGGGACTGACCGGTAACGGTTTTACCCGCTACCTGGTCAATCCGTGACTGCCAATACTTCAAATTCACGGCAGCGGGGCAGGGTGTATTCCCCGCCCGGATGATTTCAGTCTCAATGTCGTAGACTGGATGTGATTGGAATATCATAGTCTCTCAAGCACCCTCAACGAGGGCGCGGTTTAGGCCGTCAGCCACCCTTACGGTATACCATAGGGCTACTCCTGAATCAGCACAAGCACGTCTATGGTGCCGGACGTAGTATCGTCATAAGTCAGCGTCACCGTGGTATTAGTACCCGCCGATGACAAGTTGTTGGAAAACGAGCCGCCAATCACACTTCCAACGAAACGCCCCCGAGAGGGCGTAATCGTGCAAGTGTCAGCTGCCGTCCCAGCCGGGACACGCCAAATTTCGGCGTGATACCCGGCCACCGGGAACGGCTGGTCAAGATAGGCGGATACGACTCTTGTAGCAGTCTGTACAGCCATTTAATCCTCCTATCGACGACCAATAAGGGTCACTCGATACTCTTCAGTATCAAGCGTAGCCACCTTCGTCTTCAGCGTTACAGTGGCGTTAGTGCCAGCCAGGTTCAGGTTGTCCGACACCATCAGCGTACTGTTAATGTGCCGAATGTCCTTGATGTAGCGTGGAGTGATAGCGGTAAGACTAGTATTAGCAGTCGTACCGCCGCTATCCACCAGCTCAAAGACCTCCTGAATCAGGCCGGAATCGCCGAACATGATAGGCGACTCGCCGTTCGGAGAGATGAGATGTGTCACGTTGGTAATCGCAATAGCCATTAGCTATGTACCTCCCTATTAGGCGTTAGCGGCAACCTGAGTCGCCAGTCCGGTGACGGAAGCACGCTTGATGAGAGCGTGGCAGCGCGGGTCACTGGTTCCAAAGTTGTAGTGCGCACCGATTGCGCCGGTATAGGCATCCGAGCCGTATCCCGACACGCCCGACCGCATGCGGATGGAGTTGCCGTCCATATTGTAGATACCGAACGGACGCTCCGTGTACTTCTTAATCTCGCCCTTGCAGACCAGATAGATACGGTCTTCGTCGCAATCCGGGTCAATGAACGTCACCGTGTCACCCGACTGGAACTTGTCGAACGAACCATCAAACGTCTTGGCATCGCCATCCCAACGCTTAAAGTTCATTCCGAGACGCCGAAGGGCATCGTCCTGCGCCAGCGACATAATCGCCGTGACCGTCTTGGCCTTGCCAACACCCGCACGGGCAATCAAGAGGTTCTTGATTTTGATGAAGTCAGCAACCGAGATGGACGCACCGGCAAGGTCAGTCACCGGGGACTTGAGCTGCGGATAGGTCGCACGGCTCAGGAGCTGGAACGTGCCCGTATC
>JACCDP011230582.1_pt1 | contig 13991 bp, 6 predicted proteins | sample 7445841 | NCBI WGS metagenome assembly JACCDP01 (sample SAMN15323441, study PRJNA562643) | freshwater metagenome | isolation source: river surface water | place: USA:Blue River Watershed | collected 2017-08-17
AACTTCTCACCCACTTTTATCAATGCTTTTTCTATGACTCCACAATTAATAAGTACAGAACAAGCACTCACCTTTGATGCCTATTCATCCAAACAAGGAGGATGCGACCATCTTCCTGGAGATACAGATGTATGGGTATGGGAACCGGGTTCTTATCTTATTACAGTAAGAGCACATCATACAGAACCTTGTCAAGTATCTATATTTAAAAATAATGCTCCTACTATAGCTGGTATCTTTTCTTCTCCTACTGGTTCTACCCAAATAGCAAATACCAATATTATCGATATTTATCCAGAAGATTTATCTGAACCTACTGCTGTTTCTCCTTTCGGGTTTGCATGTAAATTTAGATTATTAAATCACACTTCATTTGCACCTGTTGTACGTTTTGATGGCGTATCTGGTGCTGGAAGTGCAATCCCTGAAGTGATTGCAAGTATGACAATTGTCAAATTATCCAATAGCCCTATGTTCCCTCCTTTTCCTCTATAAACAATCCAAAACAGATTCAATAAACACAACAAACTTCAATTGAAGTATCCATTCTCACGGACATGGATTATATGGTTTATTACATAGTTCTTTTACAAAATCTTCACCAGATGAAGATAAAAAAATTCCTATATAATATTTGTAATTAATATATAAATATAAGCTATCATAATTATATACTGTATCTCATGAGACTGGAGACTACAAACCCCCGCATATGCCTTTTCTATAAAGAAAACCCCTCCTTAAACTTCGATTCAATAAATATTTTATTCATCGAATTGTTTGAAAAAATATTACACAACTTAAATCACACTATGAGTGTGACACTACAAACGCAAATATCAAATAATGTCAATGAAATCAAATCTTCCATACAAAATATACAACAACCGATTTATACCTATTTGAATAAAAGCGAAGAAAAATTCAAAGAATATACAAACAATACACAATCTTTGCAATTAAAATGGGTGACAGAAATGAAAAATCTATTGAATGATGTAAAAACAACTACCTCTGTCTCTACAAATCCAACTCATATACAATCCATATTGAATAAGATGTATAACACTGCTGAAATATATGATATCAAATATTCATTGTTTCCGAGATATTCTCCTACTACAGATATTTACTCAAACATGAATTATTATTTGATGAAAAGAAATAATCGTCATAAAATCTTCATTCAAAGTGCAGATCTGTCAAATAATATTACAACAGAAGATATACAATCCTTCATTGAAAATATGCAACAGAATCAAAGTCACGGTATTTTCTTATCACAGAATAGTGGTATCGCCAATAAAACGAATTATCAAATTGAAATTTATAATAATATGTTGTGTATATACGTCCATAATGCAGAATATTCACACGATAAAATACATACAGCGGTCGATATTATCGATCATTTATCTGTCAAATTGACAGAATTGAAAAAGGATAATGAGACAGATATACTCATTTCCAAAGATATGTTGGATGAAATCAATACAGAATATCAAACATTTATTTCACAAAAAGAAATGATTACCAATGTGTTGAAAGATCAACACAAACGTGCATTATCTTTATTAGATGAAATGAAGATACCATCTCTTGATAAATTTCTCTCCACTAAATTTGCAGTCCATTCTCAAAAACCAGGACTAAAATGTGATCTTTGTAAACTATTCAACGCCAATAATTTGAAAGCATTGGCCGCACATAAACGTGGATGTAACCGTAAAATACAAAATAATACTCACCCCTCTCAAAATCATGTAATAAATGGACTAGTTGGACTAGGTCCAAACTAAATAATTTGTATATTTACCCTTATTTTAAAGTTCCCGCAATGTTTCCCCTTCTTATCTTTTATTATTTATGATTTTCTCTTTATTTACTATTTTTATTATATTTTTTACATTTACACTCTAATGCGCTGTATAACCTTTTTCATCCCCTTTTCGTTTTCTTTATATTCTTAGTAGAACTTTCGATTTATATTTACATGATACATAATTGTAATTACTATTGTAATTTACAAAGCGTATATCAGTTTAGATTTAGAATTTTTTAATTTTATAATATATCTTGGTATATTATAAAAACAATGTCTAGACCGTCTACCCCCCCTCCAAATACAACCAATACAAATACAGATACAAATGTAACTGTCAATGTAAATACACCTGCGAATCCAACTGTTCTAGTGAATGAAACTATTGCAGAACCTGGTCTCGAAATACATAATCAACAACAATTAGATGCTAGTTCTAATTATACTGCTACAACTACGTTTACGTCTACACAACCAGAGGTGTATGACCCCAATATCAATCAACATTTAAATGAATTGGTTTCTGTATATGATGATACACAAAATACAGTTATTTTAAATCAAATCAAAGCCTACGCTGCTGAAATTCAATGTTCGGATTTTCATGGAAAAGGAAGTATTGATGATTATCAAGAATTATTCAAGGCTGCTTCCAAAATTGCAAACGAGAGTAAGCAAATAGAATTGGATGTGGATATTGAAGGATTCAATGAATTTTCACAAGCCGCGGATGATTTGAGTCAATTGTTTGAAAGTTTTACACTCCGTCTACAAAATATCAATATTATTAATGATCTCACGTTCTTGACTGCTATTGCCAATGCTCTACAAAAAATTGTCAAATTATCAAACGTTTTTGGTAGATTCAAAAAAACCATTCTTTCTACTACTACTATACAAATACCAAAATCCGCACATGAAACCAAGGTAGCACTAGAAAGTGTCATTGGTAATATCAATTGTGCAATGAATTATATAGGACATTTTGTAGATGCTTCCAATAATCCGAATTTACCAAATGCCAATTTGTCTGCAGAAGAACAAAATATTATACAGAAAGCAGTGGATACCATTGATAATTGGAACTTGATTTGCGAGCAAGGAGTAAGTATTGCAATGAATAATAATGAAGATATCAAATATATTACACAAGCGAGTAATCAATTAAAACAAACCACCAATCAATTGAAACAACTCACTTCTACATTACAAAACAAATTATATATAAATCTTAACAGACAGTAAGTATTTTATAGATATCTATAGACACATACATATACATATACATTCATAACTATATAAATCATATACAGTTATGAAAGGTTGAGGTTGCGTTTGCCGGTAATCGAAACCGGGGCTATTCGTTGGAAGCGAATCATTTTACCACTAAACTACAAACGCTAGAGATTAAAACAGACAGATATACCTTATTTCGTATATCTAATGTTAGATCCAAAAACTTCTTTATATTGTTTTTATCCCTATTTTATTTCTGTCAAAATCTCTATAAAATAATTTTACAGAATATTCAAATAAAGAAATCAAGATATACAATATATCATCTATCATGAATATCGTACAAATCAAACCGACCAATCAAATCATGAATATTACTTTCTGTCAATTTGCCATTCAACACATACAAATACGTCCTTTTTTTGATGCTGTCATTACTGTCATTATTACCGATAATAAAAATGATGACATCACCAAAACGTTGTATATGAATACCGAAGAATACAAAAATTGGGGTTCAGATGACAACTATTTAGTATATTGGATAGCTAATAAATTTGGGTTTGAATTGACAGAAGATAAATATAAAATAAATCCTTTCTATGTAAATGTCACCGATATCCATCAAGTAGTACCCCCTCCACCTCCTTCCATCCTTTCAGATAATACCGCCACCACCACCACCATCCCTTCTGTCAATACTATAGAAAATACATCTACAGAAACAATTGTTCCTGACTTATCTGCTCCTACTGATAATTCTATCTTACTTCAATAAACATCAGATTTTTCAACAAAATGCATAACCAAAAAATCCAACGGCTATTAATCCCAATACAAATCCTATGTGATAATTCGTCTTCATCTGTCGATACATTTCCAACCATGCTTTCGATTGTTTTTCATCTTTTATATGATTCAACATATAATCCGATTTCGGTGAAATTGTATAATACAAATAATTCACAATGAAAGACAAGGAAAGGATCGTACATATCATTGCAATAGTTGACATTTTGGTTTTCTTCACTTTTACATTATAAATAATCAACAAGATTGACAGAACAACTCCTAAAAGAAATCCTTGATAATATATCTGTGTACGTTCTTTGACTATTTTGTGATATACTTCTATCAATTCTTTTGGCAATTGTGATTCATATTGCATTGAAATATTATACGTATTGAAACTCATATAGATCATTGCAATGATGAATACTACAGAAACAGAACAACTAATTAGACAGGGCATTTTTGTTGTATATTCTTATTCAATATATACAATAAATACATATTTTATGAATAAACGTCGACAGACGATAATATCACTGGATAACCATTTCCTACAAAGTTACAAATTGTAATTTTCTGAATCACAAAATTTCCAGTTTGTATATTCAATGAAGATACACCTCCTTTGAAAATAGGATACCAATTTGTATTGGATACAGTAGCAGTATTGGATATAGATATATGATTGCAATAATTTGTATTGGATCCTGCATAATAGGCTAAATAGATACTATAATTATGGGTAGAATCTGTCACACTTGGTAATTGAATAATATTTACGTGTATATTACCTGTACCCGGTTGTTCTATATAAAATAATACTCCTGTTCTGTAATCACATGTAAAAATAGATCCTACAGTTACCACATTGACAGTTCCTATTTTTTCACTCATTCCTCCATCCATATAAATTACATTCGATACACGCAATGTACCACTCACATCTAATCCATAACTTGGAATATTTCGGCCTATACCAACATTTCCTCCCATATAATAAATATGATTGCTTGGGCCGATTATCCATGGACCTGCTATTCCTGTAGGACCTATTGCACCCGTATCTCCTTTTAGTCCAATAGGTCCTGTCTGACCGGTAGGACCTCTTATTCCGGTAGCACCTGTAGCACCCGTATTCGTAGCATTTCCATCCAATCCTTTTGGACCCGTGTATCCATAATGTCCTGTAGGCCCAGTTTGTCCTACTTTTCCTGTAGCTCCCATATCTCCTTTGGGACCAGTTGGAGCCTTTATTTGGCACGCATTCGTGGATAAAAATCTGCGTGAATTCGTGTATTCACTTGACGACATTTGGAATTTGGAAAATATAATATATTATATTTACATTATATTTTCTATCATACCAATACTACAGAATATTTACCCATTTAGTAATTATATGTGACAGAAGTAACTCCATTGACTACTATATTTTTGGCAGTTCCTCCAAAGGTTTCTACTCTTAAATTGAAATAGTATCCTATTGAACTCGCGGTTGTCGTGGTGATTGTCAAGGATGTCAAATTCGCAGTTACTGTCGAATTCCATGCATAACTTCCATTGGTCGTTACACTACTACTAATTACTTTCATATTATTTGTTGGAACACCTGCAAACATCTGTCCGCCCATGGCTTCAATCACAAACACACTCACATTGTTTGCATTCGATTGTTCTATTGCCATAGCCACAATCTTAGTATGAGTCGCTATATTGTTGAAATTAAAAACAATACTTACATTACTTGTTGAATTCACTTGTTGGAAATATGTATAATTACGTACATAAGGGGATGTATAGGATATATTCAATGTATTGATTCCTCCAGTAATGAGTCCAGTTGTTCGTGCAACGCCAGATACATCCAATGGGTAACTAGGAGAAGTTGTCCCAAATCCTACATTTCCATCTGTGTAATAGACAGAAGAACCCGTTCTTGTGAAAAAATTCGTTCCTGTCGGTCCTGTAATACCCGTAGCACCAGTAAATCCAGTTCTACCAGTTGATCCAGTTGCTCCTGTATTATCTGCACTTCCTGGAATTCCTTGAATACCGATAGGACCTGTTGGACCTGTGACTCCTTGTATACCAGTTGCACCAGTATCACCTGTCAATCCTGTATTTCCTGTATTACCACTCGGTCCACTCACACCTTGAAATCCAGTTGGACCTGTATTGCCGGTCGATCCAGTATTTCCTGTATTACCACTCGGTCCACTCACTCCTTGTATTCCGGTTGCGCCAGTATCACCTGTCAAACCAGTAGGACCACTTGGTCCACTTGGACCACTCACTCCTTGAACGCCGGTTGCACCAGTGGATCCAGTATCGCCTGTATTACCACTAGGTCCACTCACACCTTGTATTCCGGTTGCACCCGTATCACCTGTACTACCCGTACTACCTGTTGTACCACTAGGTCCAGTTACACCAGTTGGACCTATATTTCCGGTACTACCTGTATCCCCGGTATTACCACTCGGTCCTGTACTACCTGTATTGCCTGTTGTACCATATGGACCAGTCATTCCTGTACTACCTGTACTACCGGTATTTCCACTCGGACCAACCGGTCCAAATATATTTCGTATTCCATATTCATATGGAATCAAATCGGAATATACAGAAAATACATCCCCTGAATTATCTGTCAATACAGTAAATGTTTGTTTGAATACATTAGTAGAAGGAATAAAAATAGGATAAGCTTGGTCGTTAAAAGACAGAGGATATGATGTACCTCCACTGGTATCACTACTTATATAAATATTTTGAATATAGACTTTATTCACAGTGGTATCTGTCATTACAGTAATGGTATAGGTCGTATTCGGATCTTGTGGGAAATTCAATATATTGGCAGAATAGTCGGTTGCTGGAGGAAATGCCATATAGAACATACTACTCAATGAATAATCGATCGTAATCACATCACCTGATGGAGACAGAGGAAGAAATTCTTGGTTCAATTGTGTTGTTCTTAAATATTCTGAAACTTGTAAGGTACCTGAAATATCTAAATCATACATGGGATCATATGTTCCGATTCCTACATTTCCATTATTCACTAAAATGTTACCACTCACATCCAATGCACTTTGCGGATTGGTTTTACCAATAGCTACTGTATTCGTTATTGTTTGTATAGAATAAACTGTATTTGTATCTATATTTCCCGATACGTTCATAGAACCACTAATATCCAAGGTATATGTTGGAGTAGATGTTCCTATACCTACATTTCCACCCATATATGAAATATCCCCTCCTACCGTTGTAGACCAGACAGAAGGTCCTGTTGGACCCGTTACTCCAATTGGACCCGTTGGGCCCGTATTTCCAGTGGGTCCGGTTGAGCCCGTATCTCCAGTTTCTCCTGTATCCCCTGTTATTCCAGTGGGTCCAGTATTTCCATCCCCAGTTGGACCCATTGGTCCAGTTTCCCCTGTATCTCCAGGATATCCTCTCGCTCCTGTCATACCAGTATTGCCAGTAGGTCCAGTGATTCCGGTACTTCCAGTGATTCCTGTATCTCCCGTTGTACCGGTAGGTCCAGTGATTCCTGTATTTCCTGTAGGTCCTATACTTGACATTCTATATATATTATAAATATATATAGAATAGAATATTTTTACCACAATTTTTACTACAATTTACTACAATATCATGCAAATCATATATATTATATATATCATGTATATTGTCTCAACGTAGAAGTAATATATTCTATATTTATTACTCCATAATAAATCACTATTTCTTGTTGTATTTTCATGACAGAAGAAGATATATTGGTAGGTGTGCCTCCTGTATAATAAATCGAATATACATGGGTTGGATTATCTGTCAATCTTACCGAAGAAATGATATATCTGTCTACACCTACATTTGTATAATCCAATAACACATTGTATTTATAGGTTTTATTTCGCATCGATGTATTCAATGGACTCAAATACATTGTAAAATCCATTTGAATACCCGATACATCTATCAAATAATTACCCATTTGAGAGGACAAATAGACAGAACTGGCATCGATAGATAAAGGTGCATGATAGGGTCGATCGATTCGATTGCATTTTATGATTCTAGAATACACATTTCCACTTACATCTACTTTGTATCCATTTGCGTTCACATTATTAATATACATTGATCTTGCATATACATCACCAGATACATCCAAGGATCTATTTCCATTCAATATCGTATTTCCCACTGTCATTTTATTGCTTACAATATAATTATTTACAGAAACATTCCCTCCTATTTGCATATTCAATGTATTCCTCACATTACCACTTACATCCAATATCTTACCACTAGCATTGGATAGATCTGTCCCAATCAAGACAGAAAGAGGGGAAGATATTTCAACTATCAACTGATTCGAACTGTCATGCATCCACATATCATAACTCATCGGTCCAAATGAGCCAGTCGAACCTGTTGGACCATAACTACCTGTATTTCCTCTATTCCCAACCCATCCCGTACATCCAGTTGGACCCGGATATCCAATAGGACCTGTATCTCCTGTATCAGGACCTGCATATCCGTAACTTCCTGTATTTCCTATATATCCTATTCCAGTTGGACCAGTGGGTCCCATATCACCCACAACACCAGTATCTCCGACCGGTCCAGTAGGTCCTTCCACTCCTGTACTACCTCTGCTACCAGTTGCACCGGTAGGTCCATCCAATCCTAATATCAATATAATATTGGTCTCACTCGGTAATGTAATATTCTTCACAATTTCTACTGCATTCAGATTCATTGCTATTGTATTATTGGGGGCAGTATTGATTGAATACGATTTTGGACCTACTATAGATACTTTATCATTTGGACTGAAATAAATTCGGTTTTCTGTATAAACTGGTCCATATCCTGGGTTTGATCCCAATCCATTGACTGTTGTAAACAGTTGATTTGCATTGATTGTCTTTGTAAATGTGCTAGATGGTGAAACATCTATACTAGGACTCATATAAGTAATTACATTCCCACCATTTCCGCCAATCAATATCTGTCTACCATTATAACAAGAAGTATATATATTTCCCGTAATATTTGGATTGAATGTATTGCCACCGCTATACGAGATATCCATATTCAAATTCGTATTCAATGCATTGTTTGTAAAAATACATATATTGCCATTGACAGTGGTGGTAGTCATGGTTGTACCATCAAAACAACTACTTGTAATTACTGTATTACCTACTCCTTTCATGATATTTGTTGTATAATACCCATTATTCAAAGAAGAATCCACTATATTCGCACACAAATCAGTGACAATATAGACAGACTGTTTCTGCGTAATCGCCGAAAAAGGTACTATATTGTTTTGAAAAAGTATATGTGTCTTGGTTACCACCGGTTTCATTGCAATAGGAAGTGTATAAGTACCTGCATTTTCTTGAAATAAATCCCATTCTGATATTCTACTATAGGTATTTCCACTAATCGATCCACCAAAGATAGCAGGTATTACAATACGATAATACTGATAAAAATCTTCATTGACAGATACATTACGCATTTTCACTAAAAAGGGATACACTTGGGTATTTATAGGCGGTGTTGTATCTGGAAAAGTAAAGGAATCTATCAATTTCCACGTCGAATTATCCGTTGATCCCAATAACAACCAATTTTTAGGTACCGTATACCCCGAACTATTGTCTGTCACATACCAAGATAATGTATAGTATTTGATTTTAAAAATAGTATTCATATTTACTTGAATCCATTCTCCACTGATGGTCTGATTTATGTTATATGTAGTACTTTGTGCTCCTGTATAAGATCCAGATATACTATAAAGACCAGTTGCCGTCCTCCATTCTGTCGAACTACTCGGATTCATGCTATTATCAAACGCATAACTCGTCAAATAAGTAGCACTATTACTCGAAGCCACCGCGCTACTATATCCAATAGATACAATACTAGATGCATCTACTACCGCCATATTTTTAACAGGCGTTGTTTTCCAAATCCATCCAGTCTGCATATCACTCATTGCCGTTGTATTTGTACCGGACCCATATGCTAACCAAATACGTCCAGTCCATACGACAGAACTGCCTCGAATACTGAATATAGAAGTAGAATTTGGTACAGCATACCATTGAATTCCATTCTCACTTTGAGCGATGGTTGCTTGAGAACCATATCCAACTGCAATAAAAACACGTCCATTCCACGCCACATCATATGCTTCTGTCAATAATGTTTTATCTCTACCTACCCAACGTATACCATCATAACTCGTTGCTACCCAATAAGTACCTGTTCCAACGGCTACCCACAATACACCATTCCATATTACTTTATTTCCACGTACAGTAAATATATTCTTACCTAACCCTTTCCAATAAATTCCATCTGTACTATACGCCATAGTATGATAACTACCTTCGCCTACTGCCATTGTCAACGGTTTAATAGAAGGTGTTCCAATTTGAGGTCGATTCCATGCAAAACTATTGACAGTATTCATATTGGATAGTGTATTGGTACTCGTCCAATTCACAGCGTCTGTACTAAGTAATATTTTATTACTTCCACCAACCAAATAATACGAATCATTGTATCCAATTGCATTCATATTGGATAAAGTAGTAGTTATAGTTGTAGTGGTAATTATAGATGAAATGACAGGTCCATTACTAATATCACTTTGAGTAATTACACGGTTATACAATAAAAAATCATCAATCTTACCATTGAAATATAAATTCGGATTGTTATTTGTTTTTCCTATAAATGAATTCGTACGGGCTCCTGTAGATGGTACTATACCTGGTTGATATACTGGATTGTTTATTATCATTGTTATTTCTGTCGATGTCAATATTCTATTAAAAAATCTTACATCATCCATATATCCAGTCCAGTTAGTTGAACCCCCGGTTGAAGAACCTATAAATAAATTATTCGAATCTCCTGTGTATCCAGTATAACTTACACTACCTACATTGCTTCCATTCAAATACAATACTAACGTAGACCCATTATAGGTAACTGCTATATGATACCATGTATTTGCAGCGATTGTAGTAGAGGACGTAATGATAGAAGAAGTATGTAATTTACATAGTATATTAGCAGTACTTCTATAGACAGATAAAGAGGAATCAAAAATATAAGATGTCCCTGATGCCACGCTGGTTGTATAAATCCATGCCATTTTAGTAAATTGCGTCGGTGTTACTACTGTGGATAATCTTAATAAATTAGAACCATTCAAGTCTAATATTTTATTACGTATTGGATGATTATTCAATATACTGAATTCACCACTCATAGTTAGTTGTCCCATATGAGCGATACCTCCATTATTCCATATTTTTTCTATAATTACTCTAAAATAATTATAATAAGAAGAGGTAGATACAGTAAATGATTTGAAAGTAACTGCATCATTACTTACTTCAATTCGTCTATCCACTGAATACCAGGTACTTCCATCATTTGAACCTGCTAATGTAAAATCTCTATATCCTCGGGTATTCCAAACTCCCCAACTTTGACCGAATGCCAAATTTATTGTATAAGAAGCTAATTTCAATTTATTAGGGAATTTTATTTGAATCCATTCACCACTTAACGATGTGGATGTTCCATTAATAGAAACAGTGGTTACATGAAAATAAGAAGAAGATCCTCCTCCGACATAAATACCTGATGTATTATATGGATATTGTGTATAACCTGCATAACCACTGAATCCTGAATGCCAAAAATTGTAAGTGCTTGATGCTACATTAAATGGAATATATTCTCTAAATGTAGAATTCATAACAGAGGATGCACTTACATCATATCTACCATTTCTTAATAGATTTGTACCACTTTGGTCTGTTATAATTACTGAACTTGCACTGAATGCATTTGGTAATGGTGATACTTGTCCGGTATAAGTATATGGAATTGTATTATTTGAAATAAATACACTGTCGTTTGGATAAGCTAATACATTATTAATATAGTAAGAATATATGCCGGAAGTATCGACTGTCAGTGTAATTTTACGCCATACATTATCATTAAAAGAAGGTACAACAGATGAATAATTGAAATAATTATTATACAAATTACTCAATTGGATTCTGCTTTTCACAATATATTTTGAATAATCCAAATAATAAAAAGTTCCATCTGCTAATATATCAAGTCCCCAATAATCTGTTGTTGATGTCGCAGGTACTATACTCGATGGTATTGCTGTAAATGAATTAAATGAACTATCTCCGGTTCTTAATGAATAATAAATTCCTCCGGTTGTATTTCCATAATTCGAATAAAATAATATATTATCATCATATGATAACTTCAATATACGGGCATTACCAATAGCTGGACTAATTGTCATTTCATTGGCATATTGTGTACCATTCCATGTTTGATATCTTACTATATTATCCGTTTGGTTCGAATAAATTATCATCTTCATATCTTTTGTAAAAATAGCTGAATTGTAGTTTCTACTAGTACCAGTAATAGAGGTTAATGCTGGGTCATAAGTTGATAATTTACCATACAAATTAAATTGAGTTATATTCACATCTCCATCACCAACACCACCTATTAATTTCAAAAATACTATTCTATAATAATTATACTCGGTTGTATTCGAGGATGAAATATCATATGATATTGTTGTTCCATCGGTATATGTTTGATTTGTTCTATAGTCTATCGGATACCATTTACTTCCATTGTTCGAACCAATTAAATAAAAATTTTGGGGATATCTTTTTGGATATCCTGGTCGATTTTTTAATTCATATTTTTTCAATGTCAAATAGTAGGGCAATTTTATTTGAAGCCATTCACCAGATAATGTACCTACTCCATTGACAGTCGTAGTATAAAATTGGCTCCCACCTACATAATTTCCATTACTATCATATGGAGTTCTAATATTATTATTAGAATGCCAACATGTATCTCCAGCTCCACTTGATCCAATAAATGCTTTGTATGCATTATATAATCCACTACCGTGTTGAGACGAAGCAGATATATCATACAAACCATTTCTATATAATTCTCCTGAAACTGTCGTAGATACGGTCGGAGTATTCGAAGTAAATGCAGAGGTGATTGATGTGGGAATTGGTATTGTAATAATATTTAATATCACATTATTTGTATAATTTACTGTACCTCCATATAATGTTATTGCTAATCTACTTCCGTCCGGACTCAAGTTACATCCACGATACTCTGCAGTACCTAATATTTGTATTAAACCAGAATAATTAGAAAGATCATTAATCCATTTAAAATAATATAAACCACTTCCGGAACTTGCAACTGATCCTGTATTTCCATCACTAGATAGAGAAATCGAATATATATTTGTTATATTATTACCAGAATATGTTCTTTTTAAATTACTCCAAGTATTTGTCAGGTTATTATATTGTGAAAAATAAATATATCCAGAAGTAAATGTAGAAACAACCATTTTAGTATTATCTGGTGTAAATGCAATAGAGACTGCATTTGAAACAAACGTAGATAATGTACTATCTGCTGTATTTGAACCAGCTGTAAATGTTGTACCAAAAGGGGTACTCGATACATCAAATGTCACCGTAGAATCTTTTACATATCCACTGACAGTAGTGAGATACAATTGTGTATTTAATAATCCCAAAGTAATATTATCTCTAGCAGTCCCATTTGCCAAATCAACAATAGACATATTCGGTTTGGAAGAATTGGATTTCATCCAAAAAGACACAGAAGTACCAGTGTTTGTTATATTCACATTATTCAGTGTTACAAATTGATTACTTGTATATAGACCACTGTAATAAGGATGAGTATTTGGTAAACTAGATAGCATGGACCATTTTGTAGCCAAATATCCTTCCACTCGTTGTCTTTCTGTTGTTGTTAATACTCGATTGTATATCAATACTTCATATATCAATCCATTCCAGTTTTGACCGCTTCCGCTTGTTTGTCTAACATCTCCTAATACTAATCCATTAAAACTAACCGTAGTTCCAACCTTTGTATTTTGTGCGCTTGAATTATAATACGGTGTTAATGTAGTTCCATTATTTGTTAATCCTAACAACGACATCGATGCTACACTTCCTGATGG
>JACCDP010374240.1_pt1 | contig 13990 bp, 11 predicted proteins | sample 7445841 | NCBI WGS metagenome assembly JACCDP01 (sample SAMN15323441, study PRJNA562643) | freshwater metagenome | isolation source: river surface water | place: USA:Blue River Watershed | collected 2017-08-17
CGGTGTAGCGGTTACTTTTGCAATTAAAGGATGCATCGAATAAGAAGGTGTGAACCCAAGGGCAGACTTGCGGCCAAAGGCTAAGAATATGGATTGAATTATTTCGTTGCTTCCGTTAGCGGCCCACACATTTGAAATATCAATCGATGTTCCAGATTGGGAGTTAATGTAAGAAGCAAGGGCTGTGCGCAGCGCTGTTGCTTCGCGATCTGGATAGCGATTGAGTTGCTCACCAATTGCACTGACTCGATCAGCTATTGCCTTAATCAGAGCAGGTGAAGGCGAAAATGGATTTTCATTTGTATTCAGAGATGCATCGGCACTTACTTGCGGAGCGCCATAAGGCGACATCGGAACAAGTTCGTCGCGAAGCGGTAACCATTGTGGCCATGCGCTCATGATGAACTCTTATCTTCGAAGCGAACACTCATTGCTTCACCGTGCGCGGGTAAATCTTCTGAATTAGCCAGAGTGATAACGGTTGGTGCAATGTCAGTAAATGCGCTCTCGTTGTATTCGATAAAGTGCAATCCACGCAAGAATGTTTGCACCGATAAACCGCTTGAGTGACATGCGCAACCACCTGTGGGCAATACGTGATTAGAGCCTGCTGAGTAATCGCCGAGTGAAACAGGAGAGAATCGCCCTATGAAAACTGCGCCAGCATTTCTAATCTTCTGAGCATCTTTAGCGCTGTCTTTAGTTTGAATCTCTAAGTGTTCAGCGGCGTATGCGTTAGCAACTTCGATACCGTGCTCTGTGGAATCCACCAATACAAATGCCGATTGAATTCCTGTTAAAGCTTCTTTGATTCGCGCAGAGTGTTTCGTGCGAGGCACACGAATAGCGAGTTCTTTCTGAACATCATCAAGGAGCTTTTCACTACTGGTGATGAGGACAGCAGCTGCAATCACATCGTGTTCAGCTTGGCTGATTAAATCCGCTGCAACATCTGCAGCAATTGCTGTTTCATCTGCAACGATTGCAATCTCTGTTGGACCAGCTTCTGAATCAATTCCGATGATTCCTCGAAGTGCACGTTTTGCAGCAGCAACATAAATATTTCCAGGACCTGTAACAAGATCGCATTTTTCGCAGAGATTTTCCATGCCATATGCAAAGAGCGCAATAGCTTGCGCTCCCCCAACTGCATATACCTCTGTGACACCGAGTAGTTCGCAGGTTGCAAGAATTGTTGGGTGCGGCAAACCACCGAAGTCACTCTGAGGAGGAGATGCGATTGCAATGCTTTGAACTTTTGCAATTTGTGCGGGAATCACATTCATCATCACGCTACTTGGATAAACAGCGCGCCCGCCTGGCACATACAAACCAACTCGGTCTACTGGAACCCACTTTTCGGTAACGCTGCCACCATCTACGACACGTGTTGTTGTTTCGCCCCGTATTTGATCGCTGTGAACTTTTCTAATGCGCTCAGCGGATATTTCAAGTGCGGCGCGAATCTTTGGGTCTAACGCGGCAAGGGCTTTCGTGAGTTCTTCACGTGGGACCTTGATAGATTGCGGAGCGATTGCGTCGAACTCTTTTGCAAGTGCAATCAAATCACTTTCATTTCCATTTTTTACTCGAGTCAAGATTGGTTCAACTAATTTCATCGCTTCTGCAACATCGAGTGCTGCACGCGGAATAAGGTTTGTGTAACCAGCTTTAGATAGGCGCTGACCACGAAGGTCGACTAAACGCATCATTGGCGTGCCTCGCACTGTCTGAAAAATCGGTTCGCTGGAAGTCCTAATTCTACTAGCCCTGAAGGCAGTTAGGCCCAAGAATTGATTTCAGGTCAGCGCTGAGTGATGGTGATGACGTAATCAAAGTCTCTAATTTCATGACTGTACGCATTCCATTTTCATCCAGATGCAAATGAACTTCACGTTTTCCAGGGTGTGAACGAAGAATCTCTTTCATCCGATCAACAACCGGAGGCGTGCATTGATTGATTGGCAGAGTAATAACAAGTGGCCCAGTTGGGACAGCATTGATATCTGCACTCTTCATCTCAAGGGCTGTGAATCGAAGTTGATCTTCGCGCTTATCAACTCGGCCACGGATTAAGACAATGCGATCTTCGGTCAGAGTTAACGCGTATTGGTTGTATGTATTTGAGAAGAACAAAGCCTCAAGAGATCCTTCGAGATCTTCGATTGTCACAACCGCCCATGACGCACCTTGTCTAGTGACTTTTCGAGTAACAGATGTAATCAATCCGCCGATAGTGACAATCTGGTCATGATGCCCGCCATCATCTAACAACTCGCTGATTGATAAATCTGTGCCTGCGCGCAAAACATGTTCAACGCCTAGCAGCGGATGATCTGAAACGTATAACCCAAGCATCTCTCTTTCATACGAGAGCAACATTGCTTTTTCCCATTCACCGTCAGGGATGTCGAGTGCAACATTTGATACTGAGGTTGCTGACTCTCCCCCGAACAAATCGAATTGGCCAATAGCTTCTGCGCGTTTTGTTTCGATAACTGAATCAATAGCTTCTAGATAAACTGCCATCAAACCCTTACGAGTGTGACCGAGTGAATCGAAAGCTCCGGCTTTGATGAGCGATTCGATTGTTTTCTTATTGCATACCTGCGCATCAACTTTTGCTAAGAAATCTCCAAATGATTGGTAACGACCCTTTGCATCACGTCCGCTCTTAATGGATGCGACGACGCCTTCACCAACATTTCTGATTGCGGCCAAACCGAACCTGATGTCAGTTCCGCGTGGTGTGTATTCAGCATCTGATTCGTTGACATCTGGTGGCAGAACTTGAATACCCATACGTCGGCACTCGCTCAAATAGAGTGCGGACTTATCTTTGTCATCTCGCACTGATGTAAGTAGAGCCGCCATGTATTCGGTTGGATAGTTAGCCTTTAGATAAGCAGTCCAATACGACACAACACCGTAACCTGCACTGTGTGCTCTGTTGAAGGCGTAATCAGAGAACGGAATGAGAACATCCCATAGACGTTTGATTGCAGCGTTACCAAAACCATTTGCTTTCATGCCTGCTTCAAAAGGAACATATTCTTTATCAAGAATTTCCTTGTTCTTCTTTCCCATTGCTTTGCGCAATAAATCTGCTCGACCTAGAGAAAAACCTGCGACTTTTTGAGCAATAGCCATAACTTGTTCCTGATAAACAATGAGACCGTATGTGTCGCCCAAAATCTCGTTGAGGACTTCAGATAACTCAGAGTGAATCGGTTCGACAGGTTTACGTTTATTTTTTCGATCCGCATAGTTGTTATGTGCGTTTTCGCCCATTGGTCCCGGGCGATATAGCGCAATAACAGCTGATATGTCTTGAAAAGAGTCAGGTGACATGCTGCGCAATAGTGCGCGCATTGGGCCACCATCTAATTGAAAGACTCCTAATGTGTCACCACGAGAGAGAAGCTCGAATGTTTTTTTATCATCGAGTGTGAGATCTTCAAGAACAATGTCTACGCCCTTATTTGCTTTGATATTCAAAAGCGCATCATCTAAGACCGATAAATTTCGAAGTCCCAAGAAATCCATCTTGAGTAAGCCCGTTGCTTCGCATGCACCCATATCAAATTGAGTGATGATCGAGCCATCAGCTTCACGGCGATGAATAGGAATAACATCTAGTAAAGGCTCACGAGAGAGAATCACGCCGGCTGCGTGTACGCCCCATTGACGTTTAAGTCCTTCAAGACCCATTGCGGTATCAACAACTGTCTTTGAATCAGGATCACTTTCGTAGAGAGTTCTAAACTCTCCTGCTTCTGAATATCTGTCATCACTTGGATCAAATACTCCAGCGAGTGAAATATCTTTTCCCATAACAGAGGGCGGTAACGCTTTAGTTAGTTTTTCACCAATGGCATATGGGTAACCAAGCACGCGGGTGGAGTCTTTGATTGCTTGCTTAGATTTGATGGTGCCGTAAGTAATAATCTGTGCAACACGATCTTCACCGTATTTTGTAGTTGCATAGCGAATCATTTCGCTGCGACGGCGTTCATCGAAGTCCAAGTCAATATCTGGCATCGAAATACGTTCTGGATTTAGGAAGCGCTCAAAGAGCAAGCCGTGTTCTAATGGATCAAGACCGGTAATTCCGAGTGCGTATGCAACCAATGAACCTGCTGCAGAACCACGACCAGGACCAACTCGGATTCCAACTTTCTTCGCATGTGTAACAAGGTCTGCAACAACTAAGAAGTAGCCAGGAAATCCCATTTTGATCATGACATCTAATTCATATTTCAAACGTGCGCGATGTTCATCAGTAACCCGCGCACCCATTCGCTCTTGCAATCCTCGTTCTGACTCTTTGATGAGCCATGAATCCTCTGTTTCACCCGCAGGTACTTCAAAGCGTGGCAATAAGTTTTCGCCTTCGCGTAAAGTGACATTGCATCGCTCGGCAATCAAAAGAGTGTTATCGCAACTTTCGGGAATCTCCTTAAAGAGCTCACGCATCTGTGCGGGGGTTTTGAGATAAAACTCATCGTTATCAAATTTAAAACGCTTAGGGTCTGCCAGGGTCGAACCAGATTGCACGCACAAAAGAGCTTCATGAGATCTTGCGTCTTCATTGAATGTGTAGTGCAAATCATTTGTTGCAAGTAGCGGCAGTCCAAGTTCCTTACCGAGTTTGAGTAGATCGGCTTTCACGCGAGATTCGATATCAATTCCGTGATCCATTATTTCAAGATAGAAGTTTTCAGCACCGAAGATATCGCGATAATCAGATGCGGCCGCCATGGCTTCTTTAAATGCGCCCATACGAAGACGTGTTTGAATTTCACCACCCGGACATCCTGTTGTTGCAATTAATCCTTTTGAATACTTTGTGAGTAATTCACGGTCCATACGCGGTTTGTAGTAATAGCCTTCGAGCGAGGCAAGAGATGAAAGCCGGAAAAGATTTGAAAGACCTTCATTGTTTTCAGCCAAGATCGTCATGTGCGTATATGCACCACCACCGGAAACATCATCTTCTCCGCCATCGGCCCACTTAACTCGTTTTTTCTCAAAGCGAGATTCGGGTGCAACGTAGGCTTCGATTCCAATAATTGGTTTTACGCCAACTTTTTTTGCTTGCTTATAAAAGTCAAAAGCACCGAAAACATTGCCGTGATCTGTCATGGCGATTGCCGGCATCTCCTGGCGCGCTACTTCAGCAACTAGGTCAGCAACCCGCGCAGCACCATCGAGCATTGAATACTCGGTATGAACGTGAAGGTGGGCAAAAGATGACATCGGTGGTGAGATTAGTCGTTAAGGAAGAACTGCGCTTGAAAGCAACGCCAGAGCATTTGTGAGATCAGCAGGGTATGGCGCATTAAAGGTTAAGCGCTCTGCCGTTACTGGATGCGTGAGTTCGAGTTGCATCGCGTGTAACCATGGACGAGTCATTGATAGTGAGGCGGCAAGAACTGGATCTGCACCGTAGGTCAGGTCGCCCACGAGTGGATGGCGTAGCGCTGAGAAGTGAACTCGAATCTGATGAGTACGACCGGTTTCAAGTTCTACTTGAACTAATGAAACGCCACGGTAAAACTCAATTACTTCGTAATGGGTAATGCTCTCTTTTCCATTGGCAACAACAGCAAAACGGTGATCTTCTTTTGGATGACGATCAATTGGTGCATCGATTGTTCCGGTACTTGGATCCATGTGTCCTTGAATGAGTGCATGGTAAATCTTTGTAACCGTGCGAGACTTAAAAGCTTCTTTAAGAAATGTGTATGCCTGGTCCGTTTTTGCAACAACCATTAATCCACTTGTTCCAACATCTAAACGATGCACGATTCCGGCTCGCTCAGCTGGACCACTGGTTGAAATTGTGTAACCCGCAGCAGTCAGTGCACCAACAACTGTTGGACCTTCCCAACCAGGACTTGGATGAGCAGCGCAACCAACTGGTTTATCGATGACAACTATTGATTCATCGTTGTAAATAATTGATAAGCCCGGGATGGGAGTAAGTGGAATTGGTTCTGGGTTCTTTTCTTCGGGCATCAAGACTTCGATAATTTGTCCCGCAGTAACTTTGTCAGACTTAGCCATGGCTTTTCCTGAAGTCGTGATGTCGCCATCTTCTAGGAGACGCACAACTGCGGTCCGAGAAAGACCAAGAACTCGAGTCAGCGCGCTATCGATGCGCTCACCTGCTACGCCTTCAGGAACAGACAGGGTTCGTGATACTCGGCTCATTTTCAACTCTGATCTTTTGGTGAAATCGGTGAAATATCTCGAATAGTAAGGACTACTGCGATGAATGCTGCAATCACAATAGCGCTATCTGCGATGTTAAACACTGGCCAATTAGGTATTTGAATCCAGTCGATTACGTGACCTTGCAAGAAGCCAGGCTCGCGGAAAATTCGATCCGTAAGATTTCCAAGAATTCCACCGAGTACTAGACCGCAAACAACTGCCCATCCTTTAGAAGTTAATTGAGTTGCGTAACGAATGATGATTACTAAAACTGAGAGTGCAAAGATCGTAAAGATAATCGTGCTCCCTGCGCCGATTCCGAATGCGGCTCCAGGGTTTTTCACAAAAGTAAGTTGTAGAAAAGTTCCTAGAACTTCGACATTTGCTCGCGACGATAGGACATTGACAGCCCAGACTTTTGTACCTAGATCAAATAACCAGACAACCCAGGCGATGAGATACAGCGAGCGCCACGGGCGCATTATTAGCGCCGTTCCTCTTTCTGCTTGCAGAGCATGCAGAGTGTTGCGCGTGGGAAAACTTGAAGACGTGCTTTGCCAATCGGTGCACCACACTCTTCGCAATTGCCGTACGTCTTGGTATCAATTCGCTCAAGAGCTCGTTCTGTTTGTAAAACCATGTCACGCGCATTGATCACAAGAGACATCTCGTGTTCGCGTTCAAATGTCTTGGTGCCGGCATCTGCCTGATCATCTCCTGCGCCATCTCCAGCGTCGGCAATGAGTGCATCCATTTCACTCTCAATTGCAGCCAGTTCGGCTTGAAGTCGTACTAATTCTTTTGCTAATTCGCTACGAATCGCCTTGAGCTCTGCGGCGTTCCATGCTGCCTCACCATCAGAGACGACAACAGGAGTCGGTGCCTGCTTAATTGGTTTAAGGGGGGCAACTTTCTTTCCACTCTTTATCGGACGCGCAGGAGGCGGCATAACTAAGCGACGCTCTTCAACGACAGGAGTGTTTTGTGGAGCGACAATAGTTTTTACACTTACTGTTTGTGATTTCTCATCAACAGTCAGGGTTGTCTTAGAAGGAAATGGTCGGCCAGGATTTTTCTTTACAGCTTTTGCTGGCGCTTTCTTAGCTGATGCCTTCTTGGCAGGTGCTTTCTTAACTGGAGCCTTCTTCGCAACTTTTTTAGCCGGAGCCTTTTTCGCCACCTTTTTTGCAGCCTTCTTGACTGCTTTCTTGACGGCTTTTTTTATCGGTTTCTTCGGCACGCCGCGCACCTTATGCCGATTAGCGCGTGAGTACCAACTTCGCCACGAAGAAAGTTACAGATGAGCATGGAATAGACTTCCCCTCTTATGTCCTTTCGCCCAATTCCAGCCCAGATTGATCTACCAGCAATGGAGCACTCGATCCTGGATTTTTGGCGAGCCAATGGAGTATTCGAAGAGTCTGTGACTGGTCGGCAAGGTGCGCCGACGTGGACATTTTATGAAGGCCCTCCAACTGCAAATGGAATGCCAGGTACGCACCACATTGAAGCTCGCGTATTTAAGGATGTCTTTCCACGCTTTCACACGATGAAAGGCAAACAAGTTGTTCGTAAAGCTGGTTGGGATTGTCACGGACTTCCAGTTGAGATTGCTGTTGAAAAAGAGTTGGGCTTTAGCGGCAAAGGTGACATCGAAAAATTTGGTATCGCACAATTCAATGACAAGTGTCGCGAATCTGTCACACGACACGTAGATGCTTTTACTGCGATGACAAATCGCATGGGTTTCTGGGTTGATTTTGATGAGGCGTATTGGACTATGGCACCTGCCTACGTCGAAAGCGTGTGGTGGAGTCTTTCTCAAATTCACAAAAAGGGTTTGCTTGTTCAAGACCATCGTGTTGCGCCATATTGCCCACGTTGCGGTACTGGGTTATCAGATCACGAATTAGCACAAGGCTATGAAACAGTTACTGACCCATCTGTCTATGTTCGCTTCCCAATTACATCAGGTCCTCTTCAGGAAATTGGTGCAGCGCTACTCGTATGGACTACAACTCCATGGACTTTAGTTTCAAACACAGCTGTGGCCGTTAATCCAGAGGTTACCTATGTTGCCGCCGAAGTAACGCATGAAGAAAAAACAGAAGTTTTAGTGATTGCCGAACCGCTTCTTGAAAAGTTACAGGGCGATGTAAAAATCCTGAAGAAAATCAGTGGCAAAGACCTTGAGCGCACAACATATTCACGTCCATTTGATTTTGTAGAAATCCCAGACTCTCACTTTGTTGTATTAGCAGACTACGTAACAACAGAAGATGGAACCGGATTAGTTCACCAATCCCCTGCTTTTGGAGCTGATGACTTGCAAGTGTGCCGTGCCTACGGATTGCCTGTTGTTAATCCTGTTGCCCCCGATGGTCACTTCCTTGCAGAAGTTGAACTAGTTGGCGGAATGTTTTTTAAGGATGCAGATAAGCCACTAGTTAAAGAGTTAAAAACTCGTGGACTCTTGTATCGCCACCAACCATATGAGCACTCATACCCTCATTGCTGGCGCTGCCACACAGCACTTATTTATTACGCACAACCATCCTGGTACATCCGCACAACATCGATTAAAGATGAACTCTTGCGAGAAAACGCGGCAACGAATTGGTATCCAGAAACGATTAAAACTGGTCGATACGGTGATTGGCTAAATAACAATATTGACTGGGCGCTCTCTCGTAATCGTTACTGGGGAACTCCACTTCCTATCTGGCGCTGCGAAAACAAACACGAAGTATGTATCGAGTCCCTTGCAGACCTTGGTGCGCGTGCAGGCCAAGAGTTATCCAACCTAGATCCACACCGTCCATTTGTTGATGACATCACTTTCAAGTGTTCTGAGTGCACCGAAACGATGGTCCGTGTTCCAGAAGTTATCGATTGTTGGTATGACTCCGGTGCGATGCCATTTGCTCAATGGGGCTATCCGCATCAAGAAGGCAGTAAAGAAAAATTTGAAGCTTCATATCCTGCTGACTTTATCTGCGAAGCTATCGATCAAACTCGCGGTTGGTTTTATACCTTGATGACGATTGGAACGCTTGTTTTCGATAAGTCATCTTATGAAAACGTCTTATGTTTGGGACACATTCTTGATAAAGATGGTCGCAAAATGAGTAAGCACCTTGGAAATGTTATTGAACCAATGGCGTTGATGGATCAACACGGAGCAGACGCTGTTCGTTGGTACATGTTGGCTGCAGGCTCTCCTTGGTCGGCTCGTCGAGTTGGCCACGATGCAATTAGCGATGTTGTTAGAAAAACTCTTCTCACTTATTGGAACACCATCTCTTTCCACTCTCTCTACGCACAGGCATCTAATTTTGATCTTTCGCAATCGCCCGCTCGAAATACACGCCCAGTCATGGATCGTTGGATTATCTCTGAACTCTCACTTCTGATTAATGAAGTTGAACGTTCTCTAACCAACTTTGATTCACAAGGTGCAGGAAAAGCCCTAGCGCAATTCATTGATGACCTTTCAAATTGGTATGTCCGTCGATCACGTCGACGCTTCTGGGATGGCGATGTGGCAGCTCTTGCAACTCTTCACGAATGCCTCACAACTTTGACCCAACTGATGGCCCCGATGGTTCCTTTTATTTCAGAACATGTCTGGCAAGAACTTGTACGCCCAGTTAACTCGTCTGCAGCAAAATCAGTACACCTTTCAGATTTTCCTGTCGCAAATCAAAGTGATATCGACACAGTACTTTCAGGACAAGTTGCACTCACAAGGCGCATTGTTGAACTAGGACGCGCAGCTCGCGCTGAATCTGGAATCAAAATTCGCCAGCCACTTCAAAGAGCCCTCATCGCTGCAAGCGGTTGGGCAGCGCTACCAAGTGATATGCGCGAGCAAATCGCTGATGAATTAAATGTTGCAGACCTTGCAGACATCGCAGATGCTGATGGAGATTTAGTTGATATTTCTGTTAAAGCGAACTTTCGCTCCTTGGGTGCAAAGTTTGGTGGCGAAGTTCAGGCCATTGCCAAGGCAATTGCAGCCACAGATGCCACAGCTCTTGTTAAAACTCTTCGCGCTTCAGGCAGCGCACAAGTTGGCGGCTGGAGCATTGAATTAGATGACTTGGTTATCACTGAAGTTCCTCGCACCGGCTGGATGGTTGCGAGCCACGAAGGCGAAAGTGTTGCGTTGGATCTTGAACTGACTCCAGCACTGATTGCCGCCGGAAATGTTCGGGAAGTTATTCGCTTTATTCAAGACGCACGCAAAACAAGTGGCTTTGATATTTCAGATCGCATCACTGTGGCGTGGAATGCTCCTGATGAGATTGTCGCTGCAATCGAGTCTGCGCAAGAACACATCAGCGCCGAAGTTCTAGCAACTCAATTCACAAGAGATACAAGCCTGCCGGTACTAGATAGTGAAATTGGATTTAACGCAAAATTAGTGAAGAGTTAAATTAGCAAAACAAGCGGCATTAATAACTGCACCGCAAAGAAGAGCACGATAAAAGATAAATCAATTGATGCGCCACCTAAGCGAAGAGGTGGAACAAATCGGCGAACGAAGTTCATTGGTCGATCTGTGATGGTGTAAATCGCCTCAACCAAAATCAAAATGATTCCGCTTGGTCGCCATGATGGTTTAAACATTCGGACGTAATCAAGAATCAAACGTCCCAACAATGCAAATAAAAATATTTGCAGAATTAAATGAAGTATCGATCCGATACGTAACATGAATTAACTATCAGCTCTGATTGAAAAAGCTTGCTTCAGCTGCAGCAGCTTTGTCTTCGCTACTTACCTTGACGTTTGCAGGTGAGAGTAGGAAAACTTTTGATGTCACGCGTTCAATTGTTCCGTTGTGACCGAATACGAGTCCACTTGCAAAATCCACAAGGCGCTTGCGTTCTGATTCGTCCATGTCAGTTAAATTAATGATGACTGGATTTCCTTGACGATAGTGCTCACCGATTGTGCGCGCTTCGTTATAAAAACGTGGGTGCAAAGTAATGATGCGATCAAGAGTTGGAAGATCTAATTGCGGAGAGCTCTCTTGATTAAACACGGGTGCAATATGGCGTGGTTCGCGAGTACGAATACGTACATCGGGAACTCGAGCAGCTGGTGCTTCTACAGAGTTCTGGATTTCTGGGTCATCAACTAAACCTAGGTAGTTTGCGACACGGCGCATTGCATTCGACATGGTTAAAAGGTTACTGGGGGGTTGGGCGTGAACCGAGGATTGAACTACCCACCCTTATGTGTGTCGCACCATGGGAAATGGCAGATTCAAAGTCATTACTCATGCCCGCAGAAAGGGATGTGGCCATTGGATATGAAGCCTTAAATCCTGCGTGAATAGCGGCTAGGTTTTCAAATGCGTGATCACTGGAAACTCCCAATGGGGCAACTGCCATCAATCCCATTAAATCTAAATTTCTAGATTTCAGTACCCAATCTGCGAGTTCGGATAGTCCACCAGGTGCTGCCCCGCCCCTGCCTTCTGCGCCATCTAAGGAAACTTGCAAAAAAACTCCGATGCGATGAATCGCAACTTTATCTAGTGCCTGGATATGTCGAAGCTCATCGAGTGAATGAATGACGTTGGACCACGAAGCAATTGATTTCAACTTATTGCTCTGAATCTGTCCTTGAAAGTGCCAGGTTCCAGGTATGGCTGCTGCCTTTGGGGCAGCATCTGAATCTCGATTTTCACCGTAATGATGCACATCAAGGCTAGCCAAAATGTGAACATCGCTGACTGGAAAAGTTTTCGTAACCGCAATTAGTGTGATCTCATCATTTTTTCGTCCGGCCGAAATGGCGGCTTGTTTAACCTGCTCGCGTACGCGATTTAAATTACTTGAAATCTCGTCATAGCGTGAAGTCATAATCTAATTAAACCTGCCTGACGTCCGGTGCGATGGGATTTACGGTAAGAAAACAGGTCCGGATCTTCATTGGTGCATCGTGGATCAACAGTGCACGCAACTGATAAAGATTCAAGATCGGCTATCAAAGCTTTAGCAAGATCTAAAGCTGGAGTTTTTCTCGCGGTGCTAGACCGAGCCAAAGGATACAAACCTGCGACTTCATCAAAGGTGTTTTGATCCACTTCATAACAGGTGCCGCAAATTGATGGCCCAAGTTTTCCCGTGATCGAGGTGGCCCCTAATTCCTGCATTGTTTGCAGAGTTTTTCGTGCCACACCATTTACTAAACCTCGCCTACCAACATGTACTGCGGCAACTACATTGGCACTTGAAAGCAATAATGGAATGCAATCCGCAGTAAGCACGGCTAACGAGATTCCGGGGGTTGTAGTGACAAGCGCGTCGCATGTTGGGCTTTCTTGATCAGAATTCGTAATGATCTGCACGGTATTTCCATGCACTTGATTCATGTACATCGTTGGTCCGTGCTGTGAAGCGATGAGTTCGCGATTCTTTGAAACTAATGAAGGATCATCTTGAACATGTAGAGCTAAATTAAGGGAAGAAAAATCGCCTTGGCTATATCCACCAAGGCGATCTGTGAAGAATGTAAAGCTCACTCTTATTTCATGAAGTCTGGAACATCAATTTCATCTTCAGCAACTAACTCTTCAAATGTCACACGTGGACGAGGAGTTAGATCTGCTTCAAGATCAAGTGCTACCGCGAGTGGATCGTTGCTTGGCACTGGGTTGGCGTTACCAGCCAAGGTTGCAGCATTGATCACTGGCACAGAAACCTTCTTGGGTTCTCCCCCATCGAAACCGGCGGCAATAACAGTGATTCGAACTTCATCACCCAGTGCGTCATCAATAGTTGTTCCAAAAATAATCTTTGCGTTGGGGTGAGCTGCGGCTTGTACAAGTTCGCACGCTTCGTTGATTTCAAAGAGTCCTAGATCAGAACCACCAGCGACTGAAAGAAGTACTCCCATTGCCCCATCAATTGATGCTTCAAGTAATGGACTTGAAATTGCAAGTTCAGCTGCGCGAATTGCGCGGTTCTCACCGCGAGCAGATCCGATTCCCATGAGTGCAGAACCTGCACCTGTCATAACCGTTTTTACATCTGCAAAGTCAAGGTTAATCAATCCTGGTTGTGTAATTATCTCTGTAATTCCCTGAACGCCTGAAAGAAGAACTTGATCGGCACTCTTGAAGGCATCGACTGCCGTTATTGAACGATCTGAAATTGCTAACAGACGATCATTTGGGATAACGATAAGTGTGTCTACTTCAGAACGCAGTGCTTCGATTCCTTCTTCTGCTTGGGCAGTACGAATCTTTCCTTCAAAACTAAATGGCTTGGTAACAACACCAATTGTTAGTGCGCCAATTTCTCGTGCAATTTTTGCAACTACAGGTGCACCGCCTGTTCCTGTTCCGCCACCTTCACCTGCGGTAACAAATACCATGTCTGCACCGCGCAAAATTTCTTCAATTTCATCAATGTGATCAAGTGCTGCTTCGCGACCTTTTTCAGGTGCAGCGCCTGCACCAAGTCCACGAGTTGATTTGCGACCAATATCTAACTTCACATCAGCATCACTCATTAACAAATGTTGTGCATCAGTATTAATTGCAATGAACTCGACGCCTTTGAGTCCGACATCAATCATGCGATTAATTGCATTAACTCCACCGCCACCAATTCCAACAACTTTGATGACAGCTAAATAATTCTGCGGTGAAGCCACGGTACTCCTCCTTGAGAACGGTAAACCTCGAGTTGAGATTTAGTGTTCTCTCTTATACGTGAGGTGAAAGTAAAGCGAATTAACTCCGTAAGCAAAC
>JACCDP011453009.1_pt1 | contig 13988 bp, 14 predicted proteins | sample 7445841 | NCBI WGS metagenome assembly JACCDP01 (sample SAMN15323441, study PRJNA562643) | freshwater metagenome | isolation source: river surface water | place: USA:Blue River Watershed | collected 2017-08-17
GCCTATATTGCGAAAAAATTTTTTCGGACTCGCGAGGTACGCCCGATGAACATAGAACATCCCCCCAAAGCCGACGCTGTAGACAAGCTCTATCAAAAGGTGAGCTGGCGTCTTTTGCCCCTGCTCCTGCTAGCTTATGTGATTGCATACCTCGATCGCGTCAATGTCGGTTTTGCAAAATTACAGATGCTAGAAGATCTCGGCTTCTCAGAGCTCGTCTATGGAACGGGAGCCGGTATTTTCTTTATCGGTTATTTTATCTTTGAAGTTCCCAGCAACGTTCTATTGCATAGAGTGGGAGCTCGGCTTTGGATCAGCCGTATCATGGTCACTTGGGGCCTTGTATCGACAGCCATGGCTTTCGTTCAGACCGAAGCTCAGTTCTACGTTTTACGCTTTTTGCTTGGTGTTGCCGAAGCTGGATTTTTTCCAGGAATTATCTTGTATCTTACCTATTGGTATCCTGCCGAGCGACGCGGACGAGTCACCTCGCTCTTTATGTCTGGCGTCTCCATCGCTGGTATCATCGGAGGTCCGGTCTCGGGGTGGATATTGGAGCGTATGCATCAGCACAAAGGTTGGGATGGATGGCAATGGCTCTTTGTGCTTGAAGGAATACCCTCCATTCTCCTTGGATTTTTTATCTTTTGGTATCTCGACGATCGTATTCAAAGCGCAAAGTGGTTGACTCCTCAAGAAAAAGATTATCTCCAGAGCCAAGTCGATGCCGAAGAAGCTGGAAAAGCGCATCTGCCGACTTGGGAGGCTCTCAAAAATCTGCGCGTTTGGTGGCTAAGTTTCATCTACTTTTGCTTTGTGATGGGAGTTTATGGAATCAGCTTTTGGATGCCGTCTTTGATCAAGGCGATGGGCGATCTTGATGACCTGCAAGTTGGTCTTTTGACCACAATCCCGTGGACAGCAGCTGCCATTGCGATGGTTTTGATAGGTTCCCGCTCGGATCGATCGGGAGAACGTCGTTGGCACACAGCAATACCCGCTATTCTAGGCGGCATCGGTCTGGTTTTATCGGCTATCTGGGAACACCAACCCTACCTCGCCATGGGTGCACTGACTCTAGCGACCATGGGAGTTTTTTCATGTCTGCCGGTTTTTTGGAGCCTACCCACAGGTTTTTTGGTGGGAGCTGGAGCAGCGGCAGGCATCGCGCTCGTCAACTCCCTCGGTAATCTTGCTGGTTTTGTGAGTCCCTATGCGGTCGGCTGGCTCAAGACGTTCACCGATTCCACGCACGCGGGTCTCTATATGCTTGCAGGATTTTTGATACTTGGCGCCATCGCAACGCTCACCTTACCCTCCGACAAGGCGCCGTAAAAGAACATAGGTATGCCGCCAGACTTCATTGCCATGCGCGGCATAAGATTCGCTTGTCAGCCCCTTAAAGACCAGCGCTGAGATATAGCGGTCGGATAAGTCAGCGGCATACTTGCTCCCTATGGCATGAAAGAGAGCATTGCTCATTCCTTGCCGCCGATGACTGCGATGGGTTGTGGCTGTTTTATAGACCAGCTCCTTATCTTGGACAAATGCCATGGCAAACGCTACGGCCTGCTGCTTGCTATCGCGAACGACAGAGAGATACGTGGTTTGACCTGATTTTCCATAAAGGTAAATCTTGTAAAACGCCTCAAAACTAATCGGATGAAAGAGGTAGTTGTCTGCAAAGCCATCGGAGGCAAGCTGATACAGCTCTTGAATATCCTTGATCGTGAGCTTTCCTACATCCAATTCTTCAATCTTAAAGCCTCGCTCAAGAACCGATCGATAGTCTCGCTCAGTATCTTGAATATACTTGCGTAAGCCCTCGGTGCAGACACTGTGATAATGCGCAATAGTCTCAAAACCCGTAGCTCTCAAAAACCTCTCAAGCTCTGGCTGACGAGCTGGTTCCCAAGCAAAGTGGAGTGGATGACTATCCGTCCGCAGACGATAAGGGAACCAGGTTGTCCCATTCACCGGGCCAATGATCTCTCTGGCTCCGACACGCTGAACATAACTCTGCAGGGCTTCTTCAAACACAGATTCGCAATCGCTGTAGATCTGGGGGACAGAGCTCGCCAAAAACCCGATGGAAAAAACACCTGCCTCGCGATCCAGTGGCATCAAAAGACAGCGAAGACAGGCCTCATCACCGCGCCAAATCAAAAGTTCTTCCGCCCCTTGCGAGAGAAGATAGGCATAGAGCGCACGCTCATGATCAGGCGCTACACGACTGAGATCTTTCTCGCCAAGATTCAACCATATCTCCCGCTCTGTTTCTGTATGAAGCCCCAAACGCCAGCTGAACTGCAGATTTTTTTCCATGGTCAAGTTCTCCCTCTCACCCATTATAAGTCCCGAGAAGTCTCTCTTCCCTCTTTATTTGCATGAGATTCTCTCAAAAAGACGACATAAAGAATGTTCGGCCTTTCTGCCTACCAGAACATATGTAGGCCAATAATGCCTAGCCAAGCTTTGATAATATAGAAGAAGGAGCGTCCGCCAATAGAGCAGGAATCCCATGAAGCTATCGACCAAAATTCTTTTGATAACGCTGTGTGTCACGGGTATGCCGACACTGGCGACGGTCATGCTTCTTGGTATGTTGCGATGGTCACAAGAGAAAAATGATGAAAGTCAGCTCCACAGTATCCTTCTTACCAACGCAAGCTCAGCACTCACCCAAGCAGCCTGGCAATATGATAATCGAGGTCTTGAACTAAGCGGCCGCTCTCTCTTTCGTTCGCGCCCTGTCCTCCGCTTCCAGGCTTTCAGTGATCGTGGCGAGGATCTGATACATCTCGTCCGTGTTGGAGACCAGATAGAAGCTCTCCCCCCTGAATCGCGATCGGATCAAAGTGAATTCACAGCCTTCTCTAACGAGGGACGCCTAGATTCCCAAAAGCTTGCAGGAGTGAGCACAGAACATCCCCTTTTCACTGCACTCCCCGACGATCGCATACGCCTGACTATCCCTCTCTGGCAAAAAGAGGATGGAAACGCCGCCGCCAAGCTTGTTGGCCTGGCAACCTTAGAATACACTACGCGCTATGTAAAAGAAAAACTCTTCCATATCGCCTGGATTGGGCTACTTACCACGGCTGGATTTATGTTGATCGTTATTTCTTTGCTATTTTGGTTTCTCAAGTACTACTTTATCGAACCCTTGGCCAACCTTGCCGAGGCCAGCGAGCGACTTGCCGAGGGAAATTTTGAAAAAAGCATCAACAGCAAGAATCAGGACGAGATAGGAATACTAGCGAAAAATCTTGATGGTATGCGACTCAAAGTCAAAGACTTTAAGCTAGACCTTACCCAAAAGAATCAGCTTCTCGCCCAAAGTCTAGAATCCTTCCAACATGAAGTCAGCACTCGTGTGAATATGGTGCAAGATCTCGCCCACCGTGGGAATAATCCCATGAATGCGATTTCCTTAAGCCTTCATCAACTTCGCATCTTAGCGCGAGACCTTCAGCTCATGATTTTACACATTTTAGGTCCCAAAGATCAGCTCGACCCTGATGGCCTCCTCTGCTACCAAAACTTTGATCTTCTTTTTCAAGACATTTTTCAAAACGTGAGCTTAAGCCAGGAGAATCTCCTACGAGTGGAAAAAGCGGTCAAAGACATCCGTATTTTGAGTGGCGTGGACGGCTACTCTTGTTCTTGGGTTGATATCAGTCGCGTCATGGAGCAGGTTACGGTCCGCCTATTGGAAAACCTGGGCCGGACAGCCGAGGAACGGTTGTATTGGGAATGGGTAGATAACTCAGAGACTCGTCGTCTCCTCTCTCATGAACTTGTGTTGACCTATAGCCTCGAAAGATTTGTCCGCCTGCTTCTGAATATCACAAGCTGCCCGCTTCATATTCAACTCAGTATGTTGACTCATCTCGACCATCAACGAAGTCTATCTCTCCGCTTCCTCCTGAACGAACCCCTCTTAACAGACGATATAGAGCAACTCGTTCGCCTCTTGAGCTACAGCCTTCAGGGGTTTCTCGTGAAACCGACTTGGGATGGTCGATCGCTCCTCTTCCAATCTATTCCTCCTCCAAGCACCGAGCAGATCTCGAGTTCGACAGAATTTATCGCGCATGAGGATGTGGCCTAAGGACAGAAGTATAATTCCGAAGAGTCGCATCAAGAAGAGTGCATCACTACCCTCTCGTTCACTCTTCTAACAGCTCTGTCCAAAACCGGATGCGTCCCTCCCCTTCGACTCTCCTCTTTTCGCTATCTTACTTCTGGTAAACAAATTGCATAAGGTTCTCTCGATCGATGCCTGGAGGACACCTGATGAAATTTGCAACCCTGATGGGAATTATAGCGCTAGTCTCCTTTAGTTCTGCCTGCAAACCCTCTTCCCCCGCATCAACGTCTGATGTTCTAGCCGAAGAGACTCAAGAAGAAGCCTTTAATTTAGCAACTTTTCTACGCCAGACTCAGGGCCTCAGTGAAAAGATCAAAAAAATGATAGCCCCAGGCGACGCCTTTCTCTATGTGGGCGATAAGCAACGCTTTGACATCGAAACCAACGCCACCCTCAAGACCCAGGGCGAATCGGGACTCTTTGCAGGCCGTAGAGGAATCTACGCAAACCAATGGATAGATGCTCATGTGTTTGGCCAACGCTTGGGACAAAAAAGTGGCGGGCAAATCGTAGAGCTCGGGGCCAATGCCGATATGGATCAAAAGTCGATTCAGGTTTACTTTCGCTTCCTTGGCAAAGATATCTATGCTGGCAAGGTCGAAAGCCGTTTTGAGCAGTCGATCGTTCGTGATCTGACACAAGATGCAGTGCTCTATCCCGTTCCTCTCCTCGGCCTTAAAGTAGGGGGGACGGTAGGAGGCGAACTCGGTCTTGTCTCAGAACTTGGGCTTCCTACCCAAAAATCTTTGGGCCTCAGTTTTCTCCCTAAGAGCTCTTTGCATGCAAGCCTTGGAGCTGGTCTACAGATCTTGGCTTTTAGCTCTGCGGAAGTCAGGGGAAAGGTGCAGATGCTCGACTTTCAGTCGTTACATCAGGCAAATCTCTCACCAGTTCCTAGCCAGAATGCCTACTACTCCACTCAGGCTTGGAAAGCCGACCAGCTCAAAGCATTGGACGGGCAGATCGATCTCGTAGCTAAGGCGGGACTCTCAGCACTTCCCTCTTCCGTCGACGGAAGTCTTTGGCAAGCGATCAAAGATAGACTCGGCTTTGAGTGGTCCCATACCGTTTGGGATCCAGAGCCCTTACTGATTAAGGAACTGCCTCCGTTTGCCAGTAAGCTTCTGCGCCTTCTCAAAAAGCCAAAGGAGGCCAGCGCTTGTCAAGCGCAGATCTCAGGTCTAACAAGTGAAATGAAAGCACACCAGCAAGCTCTAGAAACTAAGCGAAAAGGACAGGAAGGTCTTGCACGTGAGACCCTCGAACTCGAGATTCAGCAAGTAAAAGAACTGCAAACTAAGGCAGCTGGATCCTGTAGCCTTTAATCACCTGGGGATTGAGCATGCGACGTAGGATAGGACTTTTACTCCTTGGCCTAGGACTCCTAGGACTTTCTTTTCAGCTGAAAAAAGAGGAAGCCAGCGCTCCCCAACGAGTGCCATCGCGTACCCTCCCCTCCGAGGACACCGCCCATCTCTCCCAGGACTTGCCCTCAGACAGCCAAGGCATGTCCCTAGCTAATCTTCGTCTCATTGACGAGGATAGTTCGTCCGATCTTGTCTATGAAGAGTTTTCTCAGCTCAAAGGCAAAGTCCAGGCTGAACCAGCTTTCAAACGATCCTTAATCGAAGAGATCCGCTCACAACCTGAAGACTCAAGCGCCTCACGCCGACGCCTGACCGTTCTATTTGGGGCACTCGCCCAATCTGGTGACGTGGATACTACCGACGATCTTCTCGAACTAGCAGAGGACTGCTCTACAGAGTTCTGTCGAATACAGGCCTTGATGGCTTTGCATAGCCAAGAAAAGCCTCAACCAAAGGCTTTAGATCGCCTTCTCAAACTCGTTGATCAGACGGAAGATAAGGTAGAAATCCATAACACAGCCCTTCTCGCTGCCGGGACTCTTGCGGAGCGGCTCGGGCCGGAGGGAGATGCTTTGCCAGCTTATCTCGCCACGAAATGGTCTCAAAATCCTCCTCTCGATGAAAGCTTGATCCTCCTGCGCACTATGGGGAATCATGGCCATCCCGCTTATCTTCCTATTCTCAAGCAGAGCTTACGGGAGCAAAATCCCCTCCTACGAGCCACAGCCATCTCGAGCCTCAGAAGCCAGACCTCTGAGAACTTCGAAGTCCCCGAACTCATCTTGAGCCAGCTGCAAAAAGAAAAAGATCCTCAGGTGATCGAACAAGGTCTGCAAGCTATCGCCTCTCAAAAAATGGAGCGCCGTCATGTGCAGGCTCTGACAGTCTTAGCCTTGGAGTGGCCCCTAGAGGATTTGCAGATGAAGCTCGCCCGAATCCTCGTCATTGCGTATGAGACTGAGCCCGAAAAAGTTCGGTCGAGCCTTGAGTTTTTGGCTCACAAGACTAGCTCACAGCAGGTGAGTCGTTATCTTGCTTCTGTCTTATGAGCAGAGTGAGATGCCTAAAAACACCAAGGATTGCTGGCTGGACACTCATCTTTTGGCTGACTAGGCTCTGGGCTTGGAGGAACTTCTGTATCAAACTCTAAGCTCTCGCCAGTCGATGCAAGATAGATCTCTTTCAGATAACGAAGGCGTTGCGACAAGGTAGGCTTTGACTGTCGCCAGAGAAAGTCTGGACGTTCCTGGCTTAACCATGTTCCTCCTATAATTTCACCTGCATCATTGAGTTCAAGACGATAGCGATAGGTCGTTTTTCTTGTGATCCCTTGTGAACCCTGCGCTTGCCAGTCAGATGCAAACTCGACGATATAGTCTACATCGGCTTTGACTTCGACTTCATAGCGAGTCCCTGGAGCAGCACCCGGGGAGCTTTGCTCTTTGGTTTGAGCAAGCTGCGCCGTGAAAGCAACGACACCTTGATTCCAGACCTGAGATGATCGTGTAACATCCATCACAAAGGACTGAGCTTTACGGCCTAGCTCGTTAGCTAAGACGAGATGAAAACTTCCGGCATTGGTATCCCGACATGCATCGGAGTCAAGGTTCCCATCTGTTTCACAGCGCTCGCCTAAAATCTGTATGCGACTTCCTTGCCCATCATGAACCATCAGGGTCAAGAGCGCTTTGACATCTGCGGAACCAAAGGGAATCTGATAGCCCTTTGGACTCCTCAGAGTCACAGGCTTAGGCTCCTTAAAGAGCAGCGTTGCAGGTGCCCAGCCATGACAGAGACCTTCCCATTCGGGAATATGAAACCCTGCCTGATATTCCGTAGTCCCAGGGATTGCTCGCAAGGCCTGTGTACGCATGCGTTCTGCCCGTGTCAGCGAAAAATTTTCATCCCCAGCTATGAGATCATACTTCTCGGCAGGAGATAAGAGCCTAAGATCTATCTTCTGGAGATCGCTCTCACTTGGGAGATCGTAGGCCACTGGCTCCTCATTCACTTGCCAACGTTGAGCGATACCGGCTTTAAAGCTAGGCCAATAGTCGCCTGTCCAAGTTCCTGCACCGGCTTGTCCCTGTAGCGGCAAACGGCGAAGCTGACGCTCATAGCCAGAGCTCAAGAGCTCAGGTCGATTCGCAGCATTCCATTCCTCCTTGACAGAGCTGGTCTCGGGTCTTCCACAGGCCAAAAGACCACCCATAAAAAGGGAGCATAAGGTCGAACTCGTAGCACATCTTTTAAGTCTCTTCATAGCAATTCCTCCTTATAACACTGACGCTTGCTGAGCCGAAAAAATCTGATTCCAAAGCTGAGGATCCTGCACCCTGAGCTGATCTCGAATGGTCGCAAAGGGTATCGCCCGATTGGGAAACGAGTTTTCTTCTTCGAAATATCCCTTGGCTTGAAAGTGATCCCAGCTATTTCGTCCCAGACCCTGACTATGAAGCGCCACTGCTAAGCCATGTGCATCGACGAGGAGTCCCCCTGAACTCCCATTGAGCGAGTCGCAGTTGTGGAGAATCTCAGTCTCAGATTCAGTTCTTAAAAAGGAGCAGGCTTCACTGACAGCGAGGGGCTGACTGTTGGGATAGGAATATAACTTTAGACCTTTGGCTTCCTTCAGGTCAGCAATCTTTGCAAGTGAGAGAGCCTGACCTTGCCTATTCTCTTCTAATTCCCAGATGACAAAGTCATGTTTTCGATCGAGATAACGCGGAGCTCCTAAAACTTTCTGCGCTTCATTGAGCACTGGCTGATAGCTTGAATCAAAGAGCCCTTGAAAACTCAGTCGAACCTCAGACCCCGCACGGACAAAGCGAAAGTTTTGCTGTTCACCCTCTGCTACAAGATAATGAGTGTCAAAAATCAGCTCGTCTCCCTCCTGATAGCAGTGTGCTGCTGACAGAATGTGATGGGGACTGATCCGAATCGCACTACAAAAAGGACTTGCCATCCGTTCTTCACCCATGGTGACGACGACGGATAGAACACCCATAGCTTGCGCTACATCAATCCGCTCTGCATCACTGAGAAAGTGGATATCCGCTGTACCATGGAGGGTCTTGGTCTGACTCGGGAGAGTATCTGAACCGCGACAGCTGATGAGTAGGCCTAAAAAAGCAAGGCTCAGAAAGGGGGTGGGGAGCAATTTCATGGGGTCATCCTTTACGAGAACAAGGGTTCCTCTCTTCCTAAGAAAAAAAACCCCCTGCGATATTGCAGAGGGTTCTCTCAGATTTTTTTAGAGACTTCGCAGCGTTTCGACCGCTGTCAGTATCGTCTGCAGGTGTTCTTGAGTCACTTTATCCTTAGGCAGTAGCTTCACCAGTGTTCCTAGAGGAGCGAGGAAGGCACCAGACTTTCCGATCAAGCGGGTGCGACTGATCTGTGCTTCAATGGACTCAGGCTCTTGAGTCTGCATCTCTTCGACGAGTGACTTGCTTTCACTGGCAAATTTAGTTCCCGCTGCAAAAGCTTCTGCAACTTTGGGCTGGTCGAGCAGTTTCTCATGAAGGCTCGCGAGTTCCTGCAGTTCTGCCTCAATCAGCTCAAGCTGTTGATAACGAGCTGCATGGACTCCTGTGAGTTCATCATCGCTCGGCTTAGTAGGAGCTTTTTCGGCTTCGATAGTTGCTTCCTGAGGGGCAGGAGCGGCAACAAGAAAGTCTTTTTTGCTAGCTTCTTCGGCCTGAGCGCCACAGGCAGAAAGCGCGAGTACTGCTAGCGACATCCACATCAAAGACTGTACTTTCATGACTCACATTCCTTTCTTGATTTGAAGTCCATGTTTACGCGCCGCAACGGAGGATATCGCTGATAGCACCAAATTGGTTGACATACTCTTTGAACTCGACATGGAGCTCACGATAGCCTGCATAGAAGGGAGCAAAACGTCGCTTTTCCATTCCCTGCTCGACTGTGTCACAAGCTTGCTGACGCAAAGTCTCAGACGGATTGCGGGTTCCTTGGATCAAGGTATAAGACAAGTCTGCGACGATATCAGACACCTCGAGGAGAAGCGCTTGGGCCTCTGAATTGACTTTTTGCTTGATGCCCTGTTGCACAGCACCTGAATTATAAGCAGCACCGAGAGAATAACCACCATCCATCGAAGGCATCTGGACAGGATATTGAGCTTGGGCCACCGGGATCGTGCTGCTCGCGACAACCGAGAGAGCTTGGCTAAATTGATCTTGAAGCGGCGAAGCAAACACAGAACCTTGAATACCTAATAACAAAGTGGCGAGTATAAATTTTTTCATATCTATCTTCCTTTATGGTTTGTGCGTGAAAGAGAGGGGCCCTGCGGCCCCGGCAGGCGTAGCTTAGAAGTTGCAATAGGGAGTACGGTTCTGACGGATATCAGTCAGCAGCTCTGTCAGTTCTGGACCAAAGGCCTTCAATTTGTTGGAAAAGCCTGGGAGCGAAGCATAGTGGTTAGCGAGAGCCAGATCCGCAAGCGCGATGTTCACACGAGCACAGGCTTGGGTCTTACGCAAAGTTGCTTGCTCGAACTGGCCCATATTTTCAAGAGTCTGGGCCTGGATGAAAGAGATCCCTGCATCACCTAAGGTGTTGGCTGACTTGAAGTAGAGCGGTACAGCTTTCTTATCATCTTCAAATTTCCAAGGATCGCTGGTTCCACCGCTACCGCCATTCCCTGTGCTAATATCTGGGACGGGACTTGGTGTAGGGGTGCTATCCACGTCACCGTCAGCCATGCTACTGACTCCTGCCTGATCCATGATGGAAACAATGCGTTGACTTGCATCTTGCAGCTGATAGCCAAAGTCACCGACACTGGCGAATGCAGAAGAAGAGAGGACCAAAGACAAGAGAGCGGGAGCAAATACTTTCATTTTCAATCTCCAAAACAAAAAAGTGTTCAAACCTATTTCCGAGAGTTTTTTGCGAGCACCTTTTGCTGCGCATGTAGGGAGGAAGCGCGAGGTCTCGGCTTATTGCGCAAGTTCGATAAAAAATTTAAAAAAACTTTTCTGCAGAAAAGTGACCGAGCTGAGGGTGTCATTATTTCTTGCTAAGGCTTGTTCTTGGCTTAGAGCTCTTTTTTCGCTACCAAAGGGACTCGGAGGTGGAACATGGGCAATAGCTTCGGACAGGCCTTTCGCATTCATACATTTGGAGAATCGCACGGAGGAGCCGTCGGCGTAGTGATAGATGGTTGCCCCGCCGGGCATCGCATCGATCTCGCCTACGTGCAAGAATGGCTTGACAGACGAAGACCTGGTCAAAGTCATCTTGCTAGCCCCAGAGCCGAGGCCGATCAGGTCGAATGTCTCTCAGGACTGGTCGATGGAATTAGCCTAGGCACTCCCATCACCCTTGTGGTTCGCAATAAAGATATGAAGCAGGATCACTATGCGGACCTGCAAGACGTCTACCGTCCCTCGCATGCCGACTATACTTACGATAAGAAATACGGAGCCAAAGCCCCTTCAGGTGGCGGCAGAGCCAGCGCTCGTGAGACTATCGGTCGCGTGGCAGCCGCAGCAGTCGCCGAACAAATCCTCAAGGCCCTCTGTCCCTCGCTGGAAGTCGTGGGTTTTGTCGATCGCGTCAAAGATGTACAGGCTGATATCTCCCCCATCTACACCAGGACACAGGTTGAGGCGCACCCCCTCCGTTGCCCTGACTTAAAGGCTCAAGGGCCGATGGAAAAACTCATTATCGACGCCAAAAAAGCGGGAGATAGCGTGGGGGGAACTATTTATTGCGTGGTTCGATCCTGCCCGGTCGGTCTTGGCGAACCCGTCTTCGACAAACTAGAAGCAGACCTGGCCAAAGCGATGATGAGTCTTCCGGCAAGCAAGGGCTTTGAGATTGGCCTCGGCTTTGCGTCTACGCAGCTCTATGGCTCCGAGCATAACGATAGCTTCATAAAGGTAGACGATCGCGTCCGCACCGCTACCAATCGTTCGGGAGGCATCCAGGGCGGTATTAGCAATGGGGAAGATATCACGATGCGCGTGGCATTTAAGCCCGTAGCTACCATTTTTAAGGACCAACAGACCGTCGATCGTCAAGGACAGGAACTTGTGATGAAGCCCAAAGCAGGCCGCCACGATCCCTGTGTATTGCCAAGGGCTGTACCTATGGTTGAGGCCATGGCTCTGCTCTGCGTGACCGATCATTACCTGCGGCAGCTCCCCTTTGAAAAGGCGCGCGGCCCGCATACTATCTAAAGGAAAAAGGTGTGACTCAAGCTCTGTGCCCCTGCGGCAGCCAAAAGGCCTATGAACTCTGCTGTGGCCCCTATATCGAGGGCACTGCCATCGCAGCTCACGCCGTCGATCTCATGCGAAGTCGCTACACTGCTTTTGTTCGCGGTGCCTACGACTACCTCAAAGCTACTTGGCATCCAGAGAGCTGCCCCGAGGACTTGGGGCAAGATGAGCCCTCCGATTGGGTCGGCCTAGAAATCATCGAAGCTTCCGATGAGGAAGACGATGAGGCCGAGGTGGAATTCAAAGCGCGCCTGATCTTTGACAACAAGCTAGAAGTTCTGCACGAAAATAGCTTTTTTGAAAAGATTGAGGGTCGCTGGTACTATCACTCGGGTGAATTTCTCAATGAAGAACAGGAACCTAAAAAGATTGCCAAAGATGCTCCCTGCCCCTGTGGGAGCGGCAGGTCTTTTAAAAGCTGTCACTTTAAAAAATAGTCGATGATCGACTAGGAGACGTAGCGTATGGTCAATCTCTTTCGTTGGATGGGTCGCATGGAAGGCGTGTCTTTTCTCCTTCTCCTCGGTATTGCAATGCCCCTCAAATACATCTGGGGCTACCCTCAAGCCGTTAGCGTTGTGGGAATGGCTCACGGAATCCTTTTTATGGGCTATGTAGGGCTTCTCTTTTACTTGGCGATGGAACATCGCTGGAAGATGAGCATGCTCATCAAGGGCTTTTTTGCAGCTGTTCTTCCCCTAGGCACCTTTTTCTTTGAAAAAGCCTATCTCGGTACTATCGAAGAACTTGCGCAGAAACAAGCTACGTAAGGTCACACAAACCGCAGCAGGACGATCCCGAGAGCTTTTTATCAGGCAGAAAAAAGTTCTCTTTGCGGGAACACCCTGCTGCTTAATCGGAAAGAATCCAGGGGCTCAATCGCAATGAGCCCCTGGATGGATCAGGCTTTTTTCACCCAGCCGTTACACCAGCCCTTAGCCGTGACGCACCCTGAGACTATCATCACGCACTTTCCTGCATCTTCTGTGACTTTGGTATAAAGCTGACAGTTGGCACAGTTTTGTGCTTTGCCTTCGACGCCCATCTTAGCGGGACGATCGGGAGCTTTGCTAGCATCGGCCACATATTTCAGGCCAGTGGCTACAGGATCGTTAGCAGGGGCCAGATTACAGCTTGCAGCAGGAGAGGCAGCGGGGGTCGCAGGAGCAGCTGGTTTTGCAGCAGGCTTCGCAGCTGTTTGTGCAAGACCCTGCATCGCGACTCCAAGAAAGGGAACGGCAGGAGCTACGCGACCGAGCGAGAGAAACAACTGACGACGAGAAACAGACGAAGGCTTTTGCATAGATTTTACCTCATGGAAAGATGAATAGAACGCAAGGTTCCAACCCATAGGATACGGCTTCACTCCTCGCCTTGCTAGCCTCGTGGCCAAACAAAGACAAAAGCATTCCGCTCCGTAGGATTCACAGAACAGGTATACAAAATGAAAGGGAGATGATCTTAAACTTTAGGATAAGGCGGTTCAGGCCCTAAGCTCAGTGAGATGAGAGTTGGAGGAGGAAAAAATTTAAGGATTCGCACACTTTGTGCACGAAATTGCACGTAGGGACGTGGATCAAATTCCTGATAAAAAAGCGGGACGTAACTTGCGAGCGAACAGCGACACGTGTGATCTTGCTTGATCTGTGGCAAGAGGGGATCTGACTTCTGCTCTACCTTCGCTTCATGACAGCTCATGACAGGGGCTGCAGCTTTTTGCATGAGTTCTTCGCCTGCATTCCAAAGGCTCACGAGGATTTGACAGCGCGGTATACTCGCCAAAATCAAGTTGGCAACAAGAAAAAGATAGGCACACGCATAGCACCAACGGCGCCACTGCGAGATTTGCCATATCATGCTTTTCTGTGCCAAGACTTTTCTCCATGAGAAGGATCCCACTCGGGCCGCATCCTAACAAACTTTAAAAAAAGCCTCAAGGATTCCTCGCACCTTTCTTAAGTTGCTAAGAAGTAAAGAGCTCGCTAAAATTCTGAAGTGTTTCCTCTCTCTCTTTGAAGGAGAGTTCTTGTACAGCTATGCGCGCACCATCATCCAGTGGGCTTGCCTTGTGACCCTCAGTGTCACACTAAGCATTTCGACTATTCCCCGCTGCTCATGGGTGCTTGCCTTGCTCGTTGACGGCAGCTTACCAACACTCACCGATGCCGATGAATGCCCACATCATAAAAAACAGGTACCCTCTCCAAGGCA
>JACCDP010916511.1_pt1 | contig 13986 bp, 10 predicted proteins | sample 7445841 | NCBI WGS metagenome assembly JACCDP01 (sample SAMN15323441, study PRJNA562643) | freshwater metagenome | isolation source: river surface water | place: USA:Blue River Watershed | collected 2017-08-17
GAGCCCCGCATCGCGGTGGCGGGACTCAACCCGCACGCCGGCGAGTCCGGTCTATTTGGACGAGAAGACATTGACATCATCGCGCCGGCCATCGCCAAGGCACGCACACTCGGCATCCATGCCTCGGGCCCATGGCCGGGTGACACGATTTTCATGCGGGCGCGTCACCACAAAGAATTTGATGTGGTGGTGGCCCAATACCATGACCAAGGATTGATTCCCATTAAATATCTCGGCATCGATCAGGGCGTGAATATCACGCTGGGTTTGCCGTTTATTCGAACCAGTGTGGATCATGGAACCGCTTTTGATATCGCAGGAAAAAACATCGCGGACCCAAAATCCCTGGTTGCCGCCATCGCACTGGCAGACCGCCTGGCAAGCCTGCAAGAATACCCGCACCAGTCCGCCATCAATCACTGAACACCGTTCATCGTCATCACGTCCACGACCGCCCATGACCATTTCCCTGCTCGCCATCTGCACCAGTGATGTACGCCCGCTATTGATTCGTGACGCCGATGACGAGAAAACAATCCATCGTGAAATGTCGGGAATTCAGAAATCGGCGATCAGTACCCTCAGCGATCCGCAAACAATCCGGTGTCAGCGGCTGGGCATCGAAGGCGACGAACAGGCCGATCTCAGTGTGCACGGAGGAATAGAAAAGGCCGTTTATTGTTATCCCAGTGAGCACTACGCGTTTTGGACCGCAGAACTTCCCTGGCTAAACGACAAACCCTCTCTTTTTGGACAGGTCGGAGAAAACCTCTGCTTGAGTGGAATTCTGGAATCCGACATCTGGATCGGCGATGAACTGTGCATTGGAGACCAGGTGCGACTGCGCGTGGTCAAACCACGCGAGCCCTGCTTCAAATTCAATGCGCGCATGCAGTCTAAACAGGCCAGCAAATGGATGGTGCAGACCCAACGCTGCGGCTGGTACTGTCGTGTCGAACACGATGGGAGCATCACACCCGGTGATGCCGTCACCTTGGTGCCCGGCCCACGAGACACCAGCATCCAAGAAGAATGCCGGCGTCTGGCCAGTGTGAAGGCCTCAGGCCGCTAAACGCTCCTGAAGACGGGATTCCAAGACCGTCTTGGTAAGCACCAACTCCTGTGGAAGACCATGGGCCAGTTTGGCGAATAACTCGGCATGCAACTGGAACTCGTCTTTCCAGGCATGGGAGTCAATCGACGTAATTTTCGCAAACTGTTCACTGGAGAAATTCAGTCCGCTCCAGTCCACGTCCTCGTAGCGGGGGGTCACCCCAAATACATGGTCTACACCACCGGCCTTGCCCTCAATACGTTGCAGCATCCATTTGAGCACCCGCGCATTCTCCCCAAAGCCGGGCCACACGAACTTGCCGTTCTCATCCGTTCTAAACCAGTTCACGCAGAAAATCTTAGGGAGCGCGGCCCCCGAGCGGGAGAGCTTTTCGCCCAAATCCAACCAATGGGCGAAATATTCCGCCATGTTGTAGCCACAGAAGGGCAGCATTGCAAAAGGATCGCGACGCACCACACCTTGTTGACCCGCTGCCGCCGCCGTGGTTTCCGACCCCATCGTGGCGGCCATATACACACCCTCCTGCCAGTTGCGGGCCTCGGTCACTAAGGGGACCGTCGTCGAACGTCGGCCGCCGAAGATGAACGCATCAATCGCTACCCCTTTGGGGTCATCCCAGTGAGGATCGATCACCGGATTCTGAATGGACGACACCGTAAATCGCGCGTTAGGGTGGGCGGCTTTACGACCCTGGGCCTTCGCGATCTCGGGTGTCCAATCCTTGCCCTGCCAATCGATGCAGTGTGAAGGAGGTGTATCCGTCATGCCTTCCCACCAGACATCGCCATCATCGGTCAGCGCCACATTGGTGAAGATCACGTTTTCTTTGAGAGACGCCATGCAGTTGTAATTGGTCTTCTCATTGGTGCCCGGAGCAACACCAAAATAACCATTCTCCGGATTGATCGCACGCAGCTTGCCGTCGGCATCCGGTTTAATCCATGCTATGTCATCGCCAATGGTGGTGATCTTCCAGCCATCCTGATCCAGTCCTTTGGGCGGAATCAACATGGCGAAGTTCGTTTTTCCGCAGGCCGAAGGAAAGGCGGCAGCAACGTGGTATTTCTTACCCCAAGGCGCCTGCACCCCCAGGATCAGCATGTGTTCTGCAAACCATCCGGGATTCGTGCCGTGGGCCTGTTTGCGCCCCATCGACGAGGCAATGCGCAAGGCGAAACACTTTTTACCCAGCAGTGCATTGCCGCCATAACCGGATCCATAAGACCAGATCTCTTGGGTTTCGGGGAAATGCACGATGTATTTGGTGTCATTGCATGGCCAGGCCACATCCGCCTCGCCCGCCTTCAGCGGTTTGCCCACCGAGTGAACACAGGGCACAAAAGATCCGTGTGCGCCCAAGACATCGTAAACAGCCCGGCCCATACGGGTCATCATGCGCATATTCACCACCACGTAAGGAGAATCCGAGATCTCCACGCCAATGTGCGCGATGGGGGAACCGAGCGGACCCATGGAAAATGGGATCACATACATGGTTCGACCCTGCATGCATCCGTCAAACAGACCATCGAGGGTCTTGCGCATCTGCGCCGGATCAATCCAGTTATTGGTCGGACCCGCATCCGCCTGACGGTCACTGCAAATGTAGGTGCGGTCTTCCACCCGGGCCACATCCGAGGGATCGGACCAGGCCAGATAAGAGTTTGGCCGCTTGGCTGAATTCAGTTTCTTTAAGGTGCCACTGGCGACCATTTCGGCGCACAACCGGTCGTACTCTTCTTGAGATCCATCGCACCAGACCACCTGGGCAGGTTTAGTCTTTTGGGCAATCGTGGTGACCCACTCAATCAGGCCCTGATGGTTCAGATAACTGGGGGGGGTTATGGTCATGATGTGTCGCACCCTAGACTTGAATATTTTTATACACAGCAAGCGATATCGTGACGATGGAGCAGACTTAATGCTAGCCTTCACGCCATTACCGCAGGAGTCTCATTTTATCATTTGACCTCTCATCTCGCCCACCTGTTCCACCATCCATCACCCCATGTCCACCACACCACATTCCGTTATCGTTTTTCTCAGTTGTGGCGGAACAATTGAAAAAATTTACTCACCCGATAGCGGGAAACTCTCGTTCGATCGCTCACGCATGTCCGAATGGGCAGGCCTTTGCCGCATTGCGCAACCCTGGCGCGCTGAGACCGTCATGCTGATCGATAGTCTGGAGATGACCGAGGCCGACCGTCAGCAGGTGGCACAGCACGTGGCCGACACGCCGGAATCACACCTGGTGATTCTGCATGGCACCGACACCATGGTGCAGACCGCCATCACCGTGGCACAACGGCGCCAAGACCATCAGACCATTGTGTTCACCGGTGCCATGATCCCCATCAGTCAACCCAATTCCGATGGTCTATTTAACCTCGGTCTGGCCACCGCCGCTGTTCAGCTCCTCGATCCGGGGGTCTACATTGCCATGAGCGGTCAGGTCTTTGCAGCCGATCAGGTCCGCAAAAATTCCGAAAAGGGTGTGTTTGAATCCCTACCGCCTGACAGAGAATCCAGCGGGCTACCCGATGAAAACGGAACCCTGCGCATCACCAAACGAAAAATGACCGGTTTTTTTCGCTGATCACGCGGTAGATCGACTCACGGCAAACGATGGATGGGCAGTGACTTACTTGCCAATACAAAAATGACTGAAAATTTCGCCCAACAGATCATCCGACGAAAACTCGCCCGTGATCTCAGATAGGGCTTGTTGCGCCTGACGGAGACACTCGGCCAGAAGTTCAAGCTCCTGATCCTTTAGGTGATGGCCGGCCTCGTTTAACTGAGACCGAGCCCGGTCCAATGCGTTGAGATGACGAGCCCGGGCGGAAAACACACCGGTGCTGGCATCACCACTCCAACCGGCAAGCTGCAACAATCGGTCGCGCAAATGCTCCAACCCCTCACCCGTCTTCGCAGAAATCCGGATCACCTCTTGTGCGCTTGCCGAATCGGTCACTCCCGGGCTGAGATCCGATTTATTCCACACACGAATCACCGAGCGAACCGACGACACACGCTTGAGCACGTCCTGCTCCAGTGCCTTATCGGTAGGTATGGTGCCGCTGGCATCCCCCATCAGCACGACGACTTGCGCAGTCTCCACCTCTTTCCATGTGCGCTCGATGCCCAAACGTTCCACGACATCATGGGTCGGTCGCAAACCAGCGGTATCAATCACGTGCATGGGCACGCCATCCATCAGAATTTCCTGAACGATACGATCGCGTGTGGTTCCCGCAATATCCGTCACCAGGGCCACCTCCTGCTCGGCCAAAGCATTAAGCAATGACGACTTGCCGACATTAGGGGCGCCCACCAGCACCACACGCAGACCATCGCGCAATGCTGCGCCACGTTGGGCACCATGGGCAATGGTGATCAACAGGGCCGTCATCGCCTCTAATTTTTCCCGCACGCCCTCGCGTTCAATAAACTCAATATCCTCTTCCGGGAAGTCCAGACAGGCCTCCACCCGAAGTCGGCATTCAATGAGTTGTGAAAGGAGCTCGTGCACCAGGGCACTGAAACGCCCTTGCAAGGAGGCCACCGCACTTCGCGCCGCCTGCTCACTGCCCGCATCAATCAGATCGGCCACGCTCTCCGCCTGGGCAAGATCCAATTTGTCGTTCAAAAAAGCCCGCTGGGTAAATTCGCCGGGATGGGCGAGTCGTACACCGTCCACCGTGCAACAACGCTTGAGTACCAAGGCCAAGACCCCGGGGCCGCCATGACCCTGCAGCTCCAACACGTCTTCGCCGGTATAAGAATGCGGTGCCGGAAAAAAAATGGCCAGTCCATCGTCCATGGGCTGGCCTTGGGCATCCAGAAATGACAGATGGGTGGCCATACGAGGGCTTAAGGACCGCCCGCACACGGCCTGCATCACCGCGTGGCTCTGGGGGCCCGACACACGCACCACGCCAATGGCGCCTCGCCCGGAAGCCGTCGCGATGGCGACAATCGTATCAACCGACACGCGGGCACCGCCTCACGTCAGACCCTCCTTAACGATGCGCGGCCGATGCCTTCTCGATCTGCTTCATCACCATCCACTGCTGGGCGATCGACAACACGTTATTGACCAACCAATAGAGCACCAGGCCCGCCGGGAAAAAGAAAAAGAACACCGAAAACACAATCGGCATGGCCATCATCACCTTGGCCTGAATCGGATCCGGAGGTGGGGGGTTGAGCTTGGTCTGAATAAACATGGTGATCGCCATGACGACCGGCAAGATGTAAAACGGATCGGGAGTGGAGAGATCCTTGATCCATCCCAACCATGGCGCATTGCGCATCTCCACACTGGCCAGCAATACCCAATACAAAGCAATAAACACTGGGATCTGGATCAGAATCGGAAGACAACCCCCCAACGGATTTATCTTTTCCGTTTTGTACAGTTCCATCATGGCCTGATTTAACTTGGCCTTATCGTTGGCATGGATCTCGCGCAGCTTCATCAACCGCGGTGTGACCGCCTTCATCTTGGCCATGGATTTATAACTGGCCGCCGACAAGGGATAGAAGATCAACTTGATGATCACCGTGAGCAGCACAATGGCCCATCCCCAGTTGGCCACAATCCCGTAGAGCTGCTCCAATAGCCAATAAATGGGCTTGGCCAGAAAAGTAAGCCAGCCGTAGTCCACCACCAGATCCAGCCCCGGCGCGAGTTTCTCTAGCACGTCCTGTAACTGCGGCCCCGCAAACAGCACCGCATCATGGGTCTGCTGGGCGCCCGGTGAAATCGCTGGCAGCGCCTGAATCATTCCCACGCTGTAGAGATTGTTCTCAATCCGTCGGGTGTAAAACTCGCGGGCCGCCTCATTGGATGGAATCCACGCGCTGACAAAGTAATGCTGAATGATTCCGAACCAGCCGTTATTGGCGGTCTTCACGTGATTCGCTTTGTTTTTCTCCACATCGGAAAAATCAATCTTCTGAAATTTTCCTTCCGAGGTGTACATTGCCGGACCGATAAAGGTCTGATAAAACTGGCTCTCTCCGGGTGGGCGATCACCATTGCGCATTAACTGCAAATACACCATCGGGGATACCGTATCCGCACCGGTGTTTTGAACTGAGTGCTGGACACGAATGACGTAGCCCTTTTCATCAATCGAATAGGTTTTGGTGAGTTTGAGCCCGCCGGATTCGGATACGAGCGCTACATGGCGATTGGGATCCAGTCCGTCACGCAGGGCGGCACGCTTGAACACCGACATGTGATTGGGATAGGCCACTTGATTGGCCGACTGACCCACCAATCCCGACTGGGCCTCATAGCGACGCTGTGGCACCTGATCGAATAACACCACACGATTGCCGTCATACGCATCGGACCACTGATTCACCAATACAGCCCGGGTAATCCGACCGCCCTGGGTATCAATTTCAAGTTCTACGTCCGCGTTTTTCAACACCACTTTTTCACCGCTGCTGGGCAGAACCGCCGACGGCGCGTTGGCCGACGGCGCGGCCGACTTCATGGCCGGTGATGGTGCGGGTATCGATCCCGCTGCCGCTTTCGGAGCGGAAGGCGCCGCAGGCACCGCCGTCGAGGCTCCCGATGACTCAGGTGCTCCGGAAACCGGCCCCGATGTCGTTGGGGTCGGAACCGACGTGCTGGGCGCCCCAAACATCGAGCCTCGCCCGGTGTAGCGCATGTAGGAATCCCACAGCATGAGCAACGACATCGAAAAAATGACCCACAAAATGGCGCGACGAGTATCCATAGAATCTATTTCGTAAACGAGTGTTGTGATGAAGGAGCAACAGAAGACGATGCCGTGGAAAGATCGGGCACAGGGTCTAATCCACCCCGGCACCAGGGATGACATCGGCCTAAACGCTTGGCGGTGAGCCAGGATCCCGTCATAAGACCGTAACGCTCGATGGCCTCGATTGAGTAATCAGAACAATGGGGAAGGTAGCGACATCGCGGTCCAATGATGGGCCGAATGGTCCACTGATAGGCACGCACCAGCCCGACGCCCATCGCGGCCGCCATTGATTTTTTATCTGGCCCTCGAAATTTCATGATGGCTGTCCGGAGATCCCGTTACTGGCCAGTGCTTTTTCCATCGCCATCGCTACATCCTGTCTTAGTTTGGTGCGTCCATCAGAACACCACTGGGCTTTCGGAACCGATGCATTGACCCGCAACACCAGTGCAAATCCCTGGCCGGTCATCGGGGTCTGACGACGAAACAGCGCCCGGGCCCAACGTTTGATCTGATTTCGTTGCACGGCATATCGAATCAGTTTTTTGGGAAGGACGAAGCCAAGTCGCATGCCTTCAGAAGAGGGGATTTTATAAACCACACACGACCCAATCTTGGCGACTGGGCGGGTCATCAGCGCCTGCTGAAAGACCTGTGGACTGTGCAAGCGATCATCACGCTTGCCCATGAAACACCGTCCTATCGGCGCTTAGACCGCCAAGCGCTTGCGGCCTTTGGCGCGGCGGGCCCGAATGACCGCACGACCGCTACGGGTCTTCATGCGAACCAGGAACCCATGGGTGCGTTTGCGCCGCACAACAGACGGTTGAAAAGTGCGTTTCATGATGAATGTCCTAAAACAGGGAGTGAAATCAAAGTGAACCCGGCAGTATACGGTTTTTCAAGAGTTTTTGGCCAAATCAGGGCAAACCACGCCTGTGGATAACTTCCCTTCTCAGGTAAAATTCCGACCATGGAATCGCTCTGGCAAGACTGTCTTTTGCACTTTGAACGGGAACTGCCGAACCAGCAGTTTCAGACATGGTTTAAGCCGCTCGAGCTGCTCCGGATCGATCAAAACGGCCATAACAGCAAAGTGGTGTTGGCCGCCCCCACCCGATTCAAACAGGGCTGGGCCAAAAACCAGTTTTCCAAACCGCTGTGCTCCTGGTGGTCTCAAACCCTGGGGATGCCGGTTGAGCTCGAAATCGAAATTTCCACCCATTCGACCGATGCCGTCTACTCCCCCGAGGAGCCTTGCAGCCAATCCAGTCCGCTGGCCACAACAGGGTCCACCAACGCTGCGGTCGACCCACCATCGTTGTCCCAAACAAGTTCACCAGAACAACAGAGCCGTCAACAAAGCCGGCTGAATTCAGAGTGGACGTTTGAGACCTTCGTGCCCGGAAAGGCCAACCAGCTCGCGCGCGCCGCCGCCCTTCAGGTGGCCGACAACCCCGGAAAGGGATACAACCCGCTTTTTCTCTACGGCGGCGTGGGCTTAGGCAAAAGCCACCTGATCCACGCGGTAGGCAATGCCCTGTTGACTAAAAATAAAAATGCCCGCGTGCGGTATATCCACGCCGAAGCTTATGTAAGCGATGTAGTGAAAGCCTATCAACGCAAGTCGTTTGATGAATTCAAACGCTATTACCACTCCCTGGACCTTCTACTGATCGACGACATTCAGTTTTTTGCAGGCAAACAACGCACACAAGAAGAATTTTTCTACGCATTCGAAGCCCTGATCGCCGCCCAAAAACAAATCATCATCACCAGTGACACCTACCCCACCGAGCTAGGGGAGATTAATCCTCGCCTCCTGACCCGGTTTGCTTCCGGACTGACCGTGGCCATCGAGCCACCCGAGCTTGAAATGCGTGTGGCAATTCTGATGAAAAAGGCCGATCTAGAGCGTTTTCATCTGCCAGAAGAAGAAGCCTTTTTTATTGCCAAACAACTGAGATCCAATGTTCGGGAACTCGAGGGTGCTCTAAAAAAGGTGATTGCCTTTTGCGGATTTCACCAGAAAACCGCCAACATCGAAGTGGTGAAAGAAGCCCTAAAAGACCTGCTCTCCTTGCAGAAAACCCTGATCTCCGTAGAGAACATCCAGAAGTCGGTGGCCGATTTCTACAACATCAAAGTCGCGGACATGTACAGCAAACGTCGGCCGGCCAATATCGCCATGCCCCGCCAGGTAGCGATGTACCTGGCAAAAGAACTGACCCAGAAAAGCTTCCCCGAGATCGGCGACCTGTTTGGCGGCCGGGATCACACCACGGTGCTTCACGCCGTCAAAAAAATTTCGGATCTACGCATCCGCAATACCGAACTGAACCACCAGCTCCATATTCTGGAACAACAATTAAAAGGATGAGATCGGTGAATAACCCTGGGGGTAAACCTGCAAAACCTCTGTGCACAGTCCCGAAAGACCAAGGCACAACTCTTAGCCATAACGCTTCGATACAACAGTTCTCCACACGCCCAGCGAGTTATACACATCTCGTCCACAGGGTTGCCGTCGCGAATTCGTTAAGACCAGCGCGCCCGCGCGTCCGTTACCCACAGCATTGCCCGCCTTTATCTATGACTACTAATTTTTGAAAGAATAAACATCATGATATTGATCAAAGCACAACGTGATGCCCTTTTAAAACCACTGCAAACCGTAACCGGAATTGTGGAACGTCGGCACACCTTACCGATTCTGTCGAATGTGCTGCTCACCAAGCAGGGATCTGTTGTATCGTTCTGTTCCACCGATATTGAAATGCAGATCAAGACCCAGTCGGAGATGGGATCAGGGTCTGACGACGCGGCCACGACCGTTGCCGCACGAAAACTTCTTGATATTTTGCGGGCCCTTCCTGAGCAGAATGAGATTTCTGTATCTCTGGCCAATAAAAAATTAGTACTGTCGCAAGGAAAATCAAAATTCAGTCTACAAACGTTGGCCGCCGAAGAATTTCCTACGGTCACGCCAGCCGATCGTTATCCGGCCAAGGTGTCCTTGACCCAGAAATCCTTGAAACATTTACTGCATCTGGTGCACTTTGCAATGGCCCAGCAAGACATACGCTATTACCTAAATGGACTGTTGCTGGTGATTGATCAGGAAAGCCTAAAGGCCGTTGCAACCGATGGTCACCGACTGGCCTTTTCAGCCGTCAAAGCCACGGATGCCGGCGTCAACATTCAGATATCCGGTGAGCGACAAGAAGTCATCATTCCACGTAAAGCCGTGCTGGAACTGCAACGCCTTCTGAATGACACCGACGAGACCGTTACGATCGAGTTTGCGGCTAATCAAGCCCGCTTCAGTTTCGATCAGATCGAGTTGCTCTCGAAACTGATCGAGGGAAAGTTTCCAGACTACCAACGGGTAATTCCATCCGGACACAGCAAATTATTCAGTGTGGATCGCGACATTTTATTGGGAGCCTTACAACGTGCCGCAATTCTTACAACCGACAAATTCAAGGGCGTGCGCCTGACCTTGTCAGCGGGCAGTCTCAGGGTGTCGTCCACCAATGCAGAACAAGAAGAGGCGTCCGAGGATCTCGAGCTCGATTACACCGGAGACCCGGTGGACATCGGGTTTAATGTCCAATACCTATTGGACGTGTTATCCAATCTTAAAAACAAAACGATTCATATTGCGCTTCAGGACCCGAACGCAAGCGCACTGATCACCACCGCCGATGACGCGGAGTTTAAATATGTGGTCATGCCGATGCGTATCTAATGCGATGCATCGTTAGACCCCTTATCACCTATGCCGTTCGAAGGAGTGCAGTTTGATTTTTAATTATCGGAGTGTTTTTCAAGAAGCCAGCTCACTGGAGAACCCCCAGGGGTACGGCGCCGAGTCCATCAAAATGCTCAAAGGCCTGGAGGCGGTGCGCAAACGGCCGGGTATGTACATTGGCGATACCCACGACGGAAGCGGGCTACATCACATGGTGTTTGAAGTGGTGGATAACGCCATTGACGAGGCTTTAGCTGGCCACTGTGATGACATCGTGGTGACCATCCACACGGACAACTCGATTTCTGTCACAGACAATGGCCGTGGGATCCCAACCGATATCCACAAAGACGATGAGTTTGGACGATCGGCGGCCGAGATTGTCATGACCGAGCTCCATGCCGGCGGAAAGTTTGACCAAAACAGTTACAAGGTCTCTGGCGGTCTGCATGGTGTGGGGGTGTCGGTGGTCAACGCGCTCTCCGATTGGCTCCGACTCACCATTCGACGCAATGGACAGACCCACCAGATGGAGTTTCGCGCCGGTGAGCGTGTCGAACCCTTAAAGGTAGTGGGCACCACGGATCGTCGCGGCACCGAGGTCCATTTCCTGGCCAGCACAGAGATATTCGGCCAGGTTAATTTCCACTTTGACGTGCTCGCCAAGCGGTTACGGGAACTCAGTTTTCTGAATAACGGCGTAAAAATCCGTTTAGTGGATCAGCGCGAGGGTAAAGAAGAAAACTTCGCATTCTCGGGCGGGGTACAAGGGTTTGTTCAATACATTAACCGCGCCAAGAACAATCTTCACCCCACCGTGTTCTATGTCTCCGGCGAAAAAGACAACGTGACCGTAGAAGCTGCGCTGCAGTGGAACGACAGTTACAACGAAAATGTATTGTGTTTCACCAACAATATTCCCCAGCGGGATGGCGGTACCCACTTGACGGGCCTTCGCGCGGCCATGACCCGTGTGTTGAACAAATACATTTCCGAGTCAGAGCTCGCAAAAAAAGCAAAAGTGGACACCTCGGGCGACGATATGCGCGAGGGGCTGACCTGTGTGTTGTCCGTTAAGGTACCGGAACCCAAATTTTCTTCACAAACCAAAGACAAACTGGTGTCCAGCGAGGTTCGTCAACCCGTTGAAGATGTGGTGGGCAAAGCCTTAGAAGAGTTTTTGCTTGAACACCCCGCGGATGCCAAAACCATTTGCGGAAAAATTGTCGAAGCGGCCCGTGCACGTGAAGCCGCCCGAAAGGCTCGGGAAATGACCCGACGCAAGGGCGTTTTGGACTCCTTTGGCTTGTCCGGTAAGTTGGCGGATTGTCAAGAGCGTGACCCCTCAAAAGCGGAGTTGTATCTGGTCGAGGGAGACTCTGCAGGCGGCTCCGCGAAACAGGGCCGGGATCGGAAATTTCAGGCCATTCTTCCTTTAAAAGGAAAAATCCTGAATGTGGAAAAAGCCCGTTTCGATAAGTTATTAGCCTCCCAGGAAATCGTCACCCTGATTCAAACCCTGGGCACCGGCATTGGGAAAGACGATTACAACCCCGAAAAGCTCCGCTATCACCGCATCATCATCATGACCGATGCCGACGTGGACGGATCACATATTCGAACACTGTTGTTGACATTCTTTTATCGGCAAATGCCGGAACTGATTGCCCGCGGCTACATTTATATTGCGCAACCGCCGCTTTATAAAGTGAAACACGGTAAAGAAGAACGTTACATCAAAGACGATGCGCAGATGCAAGAGTATCTGCTCACCTTAGCGCTCCAGGATGCAGAGGTACAGGCCCCTGGCGCGAGCTCCCTGACCCAAGACCTTCCCGGTCTGGCTAAAACCTATCTTGCTGCAAACAGTGTGATTGCGCGGTTATCGAAAATCATTGATGAACAGGCTTTACGGGCATTCTTAGATGGCCTGGCTCTCGACTTTTCGTCCAATGATGTGGCGATGCGCAGTGCCGAGCAGCTTCAGAAATGGATGAATGCACAGCAGGCGACCGTATCGGCCACCAATGACCAGCAGGTGCGCGTGTTTGCCGAGTTCAATAGCCAGACGGAATCTTGGCGGCTGAAGATCGAGCGGCCCCACCATGGCAATGTGCGGCTCTCCACCCTGGATTCCGATTTCGTGAACACCGAGGACTACAAAACCTTGGTAGAGGCCGCTAAGCGTCTCAAAAGCGCTGTGCCTGCAGGCACCACGGTATCGCGTGGCAAGGGAGAGCATGTCAAAACCGCACAGGTGCGTGACTTCGGTCAGGCCATGGATTGGCTGCTGCAAGAAGCCGATCGTGGTCTTTCCAAACAACGTTACAAGGGGCTTGGAGAGATGAACCCAGAGCAGCTCTGGGAGACCACCATGAATGTGGCGACCCGGACCTTGTTGCAGGTCAAGATCGAAGACGCTATCGCAGCAGATGGCATCTTCACCACACTGATGGGTGAGGAAGTGGAACCCCGTCGTCAGTTCATTGAAGACAATGCGTTGCGTGTGGCCAATCTGGATGTTTAAGGTGCGTCATGCCAGCTGATCTCTCGGATCAGCTGGTGGTCGCGCTGTCGAGCCGGGCCTTATTTGATTTTGAAGAAGAGAATCGGATCTTTGAACAATCCGATGACCGGGCCTATATGCGCCTTCAAAACGAACGACTGCAAACCCCCGCCAATCCCGGGGTGGCGTTTCCACTGGTCCGCAAACTCATGGCCTTCAACACCCCGGATTGCCAGCGGGTCGAGATCGTGGTGTTGTCCCGTAACGATCCGGTCTCTGGTTTAAGGGTGTACAACTCGGCGCGACAGCACGGACTTCCGATTCAGCGCGGCGTGTTCACGCGGGGACGATCCCCCTATCGGTATCTCAAATCCCTCGGGGCACACCTTTTTTTGTCGGCCAATGGTCCGGATGTCGAGCAAGCCTTGCAGGCGGGGTATCCGGCTGCTCACGTTTATCCTCATTCGGCAAAATCTGTTGAGAATTTTCCCAACGAGTTACGGATTGCCTTTGACGGTGATGCGGTGTTATTCAGTGACGAGGCCGAGCGGATCTATCAACGTGATGGCCTGGATGCTTTTGTGGCCCATGAAATCCAACGGGCCGAAACCCCGCTGCCTCCGGGCCCGTTTAAACCATTGTTGCAGGCATTGCATCGTCTGCAGCAAGAAACGCGGGACAACCCCACCATGCGTCTTCGTACGGCACTGGTCACGGCGCGTTCCGCACCGGCCCATGAGCGTGCTGTGCGCACACTGATGGAGTGGAAGATCGAGATTGATGAGGCCATGTTTCTCGGGGGCCTTAACAAGGGCGACTTCTTAAAAGAATTCGAACCGGATTTCTTTTTTGACGATCAGACCCGACATTGCGAGGCCGGTGCCACGGCGGGACCGACCGGTCA
>JACCDP011156854.1_pt1 | contig 13986 bp, 25 predicted proteins | sample 7445841 | NCBI WGS metagenome assembly JACCDP01 (sample SAMN15323441, study PRJNA562643) | freshwater metagenome | isolation source: river surface water | place: USA:Blue River Watershed | collected 2017-08-17
CTCTGAGGGCCGGAGAGAGAGTAGCGTGTAAATGTGGGCCGCTAGAAGCGCTCCCGGTGTTGCCGCAAAGCCCAATTGTGTCGCCAACGGCGACTTTCTGGCCAGCAATCAATTTTGGCTTATCTTTGAGGTGGCAGTATCCAACAAACATGACCTTGCCATCCTTTCCGATCACGCTTTGTACTAAAACCCAGCCAAGAATATTGCTCCACTGAACCAGGCGAACTGTGCCGTTTGAAACAGCTGGGATCGGGGTGCCTTCCTTGACTCCCCAGTCAGTACCACGGTGTGGTGTAGTTGGTACGCCCTTAATCTTGCGAATCTTGCCAAAATGCCCGGTTAGTTTGCTATCAGGGAATGGCAGCATAAAAGTTGACATGTTAGCCCCTAATTACGGAAAAGATCGATGTCAGCAGCCCAACGATGCCAGCAGTGAGCGCTGCCAACACAACCTTCGGGACCCACGCTGCTTCTGCCTGAGTCTTCTCCACTTGTCGAAGCCGATCTGGAACATCTGCAAGACCATCCAATCTCTCCAGTGTCCTCACTAGCAACTTCTCGTTGTCCAGTTGTTTGTCGTAGATTGTCTGCAGCGTCACCTTCACGTGAGGCTGTGTTGTTTCCTCTGGCATTATGGAGTTCCACCGTCAATACTTGTCTCTAGGGCTGTTACGCGGGTTGTAAGGTTTGTAATGTTCGTTGTTTGGGTTGAGTTTACGCCCTCAACTGCTGTAAGTCTAGTGTTTAAATTTTGGCCCTCAAGGGTGGATAAGCGGGATCCCGCATTCCAGGCTTCAACTGTAGTCACACGACTGTCAAGGTTTTGACCTTCAAGAGTGGTTAGGCGGGATCCCGCATTCCAAGCTTCAACTGCAGTGATGCGAGTGTTGTGCGAGGTAAGAGTGTTGCCCTGAGATGTGTTAAGGGATTCAATCGCATCGAGTCTGCCATTTTGAGTAGTATTTAGATTTTCTACGTTAGTTAGGCGACCATCTTGAGTTGTGTTAAGGGACTCAATTGCATCGAGTCTGCCATTCTGAGTGGTGTTCAGAGTTTCGATGTTAGTTAGTCGACCGTTTTGGGTTGAGTTAAGAGCTTCAACGGCATCCAAGCGACCGTTTTGAGTCGTGTTTACATTCTCGACGCCAGTTAGGCGAGTTGAAATATTTAAAGCTTCAAGTGTGTCTAGGCGACCATCGAGAACAATGTCATAAGCCTCAAGTGAGTCCAATCTGCCATCGTAGTCATTGTCAACGCTCTCGAGTGCAGTAAGTCTGTTGTTCTGAGTTGTGTTAAGCGTCTCAATTGCAGTAAGCCTGTTGTTCTGAGTTGTGTTCAGCGCTTCAATATTGTCAAGACGCGTATCAGCTGCAACTGCCTCGGCATCGATCTTGTCCCAGTTGTCATTAATATCTTGAACGCGAAACGGTTCATTAGTGCCCGGCGTCGGCTTAAATAAAGCTAGCCGGGTAGTGCTGGTAGACGCCATGTTAATCCTTTGTAGTAATTTCTATGGTCGTCTCTTCAGCCATTATAGCATCGGGCATAGGTTCAGGGATAACTGTAGAACTATGTTGCCCTTGTGCCATGGCCATCAATTCCCTAGCGATATTCCGCTTAGTAATCGGATCACGTACGTGCTTCAGCACGATATCCTGCACGGCTAGTAATAGAGCCACTATGTCAATACTCTGCCTGGCATTCGGATCAAACCGGCCGGTCATCTGATTGACATAGGTAATTGCCTTCATATCCCCAGACTGCACCAACTGCCCAAGTGCCTGGTCAGCCAGCGGGAGAAACTTGCGCAGATTCTCCTCGCTTTTAGCGCTCATGGCCTCTGCAAAGTGCTTCTGGCGCATCCAGCCATCAAGCTCTGGTATCGAGATCTTCAGCTGCTTAGCGATGATCTGCGGCGGTTTGAGATTCATTGGATTCAGATAAGTCTGCAAGAAAGTCTCCTGACGCAGTGTCAGGTTTGGATTCTTGGTAGTAGCAATGCCACGATCCTGCAGCGAGCGCTGAAACTTCGAGGTCTGCCATACCAGCTCGACTTCTTCTCTAGTCAATCCTTGATCTTGATCCAACACCGTTTGTGGTTCGACAAAGAACCCCCGGCGATCTGCTGCAACTGCCGCTGCTAGCACTCGCTCGAATAGCACCTGCTCTTTGGTCTGCTTGGTGCTCTCAAGCTTGGATTCAAATTTACTTAGATCTATTTCACTCATGCTGGCGGTAGCTTCTCTAGCTCTAGTAGGTAATCTGCACTCATGCCGTACGGCTTAAATGCTTCAAGTAGGTTACGGGAGAGTAGCTCTGGGAACCCCGAGAGGCGACCAGCCTCGTACCTAGAGATAACAGCAGGGTTTATCCGGAGCATACTAGCGAGCGCCGTAGGCGTCTTGGCAATCTCATGCCTCCATTGGCGAAAGCTCTTGTAGTACTGGTTAAGCGTGTAAGGCGGGATCAGCATCAGGTTCTCTACAGCTGGCGGTACTTTGATATCCAGCGGAGCTTCGATGAAGATCTCACAGCGCTGCCTGAGTGCTTCTGTGCTAATACCCAGCTTCATCGCTAGTGGGGCTAGGATCGCATCGCTAGGTCGCTTGGTCCTGCCATCTTCGATCGCTGTAATAGCAGCACGGTTGACCTTAGCTAACTTAGCTAACTGGACCTGTGATAGTCCTGCTTCGATGCGAGCTAGGCGAAGTGGGTGGTTAGGAATCCTTGCCATCGCAACCTGTCTCTCTACACTTCGATATTCTCTGCCCACACTGATTGCACGGTGGTATCAACTGGTCATCAACAAAAACTGCCCTGCCTGGTGAGGGGTAAATCCATACAAATGTCATGCAGATCATTATAGTAGACAGCCTTGCTGATGATGTGTTGTAGGGGAGTTTTGCTAATAATACAGGGGACGGCTGGAACCTTGACAACATGCTGGCAGTGCAGTGTTGCAATTGGTACTAGAGTATTCCTTGTCACCAATACCGAACTAAGAAGGAGTGACCATGAACATCAACACTGTCAACCCCGCACCAGTATTCGCCTACAGCGCCGAGGGCAAGAAACACCTTGCCCCCGTTGACGTCATCGAGGTTCTTGAAGCTGAGCTCTATGACGCTCAGCTCCGCCTCGACGGCTACAACGCCGACGTGAAGGACGATTATGAGCTGCAGTCAGACCGCGATACTCAGGAGGGATTTGTGCTGGCTTATCAGCACGTGCTCCGCTACCTGAAGCGAGAAATCAGCGAGGCCCAATTCCGCGGATAAATAAATCCTCCCCGCTAGCACTAACCCCCTCAGTGCTAGCGGGGATTTTTTTATGCCCGCTACAAGGGCACGGACGGAATGATGCTGATGCTGCAGCAATGCAGTGCAGCCGGCCAAACCGGCCTAGAGTTATACCGTCACCAACACCGAACGAAAGGAGTGACAATGACTGTTTACAAGGCAGTAGTTAGCAGCGAAGAACTGTATATCGAGGCTAAGAGCAAGGCTCTAGCTGAAGAGAAATATGACGCATGGTGGTCCCAGGACAATTGCCCTGAGCACGACCAAGCTTTTGACGAATGTGAATGCGTTGAGCACCACGAAGGAATAGTCGACCACACCATGGAGGTATACGCATGAGAGCGCTAACCCGCAACGAGCTAATCGAGAACGCCAGGGCCTTTTGGAAGAGCGTGGCCCTGGAGCACGGTTGGTACACCGAGCCGTTTTACGTGCAAGTATGGTTTACACCGGATGACAACGTATACGACTCAGTATCAACCCGGCATATGACGGCCGATATCATCATCGACCTGAGTGAAGAAGAGCTCCAGGAGCTCGAGAGCGATGACTGAACTAACCCTCTATGCCATTGGATTCCTGGCCATGGCATGGACCCTAAGCCTCATCGGGAGGTGACACCGGCCCTGCAGCACTGATTCCCTTCAGTGCTGCAGGGCCTTTTTTATTTCAGGATCCTAATCCTTCAGGGACGGATGGAATGATGCTGCTGATGATGCGGGAACTGATGGCACACCAGCAAAGCAGCCTAAAGTATTACTTGCCACCCAAACGAAGGAGAAATTATGGCAAACATCAAAGTAAATCGGCTAGCACTCATCAAGGAGTTGGAAGCCGTCAGAAGCAACCTGTTAGAGCAGTCCAAGCAACTCGAAGTCGAATGGGAGAAATACGACAAGGCAGTTGAGGTATGGGTTGCCAAAGTAGCAAAGAGTGGAGGTAAGAGGGCTTACACTCACTACGACAACCGAGTTATTATCGAACCACCAGACAACCTGCCGAAGCCTACCGCCCCATCTGAGGCTCGCCCAAGTGAAAAGCGTTACCACTACGACTTCACTAGGCGTGGTGAATACTCAACGCTCAACGACATCACAGCCCGCAAGGTCGCTGAGATAGATAACACCCTGAAGTTGCTCAAACTGAGCAGCGAAGACAGCGTATCCGCTACCGCCTACAAGTCCGTAGCACAATACCTGTAAAAAGCCCCCGCTGGCACTATCGCCCCCCTTGATAGTGCCAGCGGGTTTTTTATGCCCGCCAACAGGGGACGGATGGAAGATGATGCGATGATGCGCTGCTAAAACTAATGGCGCTGATGCGATGCGGGCTAAACTTATAGTGTCTTTTGAAAGGAGACATGATGAGGCAAATCTCACGCATTACCACTGACGCCCAATGCTATGAATGCGGGCGTGTCTTTGATCTGCTGCAAGACGATCAGGCCGATGAATGGTTCAACGGCCACGATTGCGAGGTGGAAGAGTAACACATAGCAAGCACCGCCGGCACTGACCCCCACAGTGCCGGCGGTGCTTTTTTTATGCCCTGCTAACAGGGAACGGATGGAACGATGCTGCTGATGCCGTACTGATGCGATGCTGCAATAACTCAGTGCATGCACTAAAACCTAGTTAGCATTACTTTATCGCTGTAGTAGACCGCTACAGTGCCCAGCATTCAGAAATTTTCTGCATGTGATGGCCGGTTTGGCCAGCTAAAAAACACAACTATCGAAAGGCAATACCATGAACACAATCGACTCACTAACCAGCACCGCAAAATCACAAGGCTACCACGTACAGCGTGAGCAGCTAGTTGATATTTTGATCAAGCTGTACGAAGGTACAAACGAGAACTTTTGGCTGCTTCGCCAAGAGGACCCAAACTACAAAGATCCCCGGACCGATTACCTGCTAGGCAAGCGGGACGCAATTACGGATCTAATCCAATACGCACGCACTACTATGGAACAGGCATGGAGGTAAGAACATGACGCCGAGACAACTAGCTAACCTGATTAGCAAGAAACTCAAAAGCAAGCCTCAAGGCTTTACGATCGACGTAAGCACCGGCGATGAGCCCGAACCAGGGTATTTCGCCATAGGTGGCAACGTACAGCCCTACGGACACTTTGGAGCGCTGTACTACTCACCTGGCACCACGATCGAGCAGGCCGAGCTGCTGCAAATTATCGAGGCCAATTGGGCAACGATCCAGACCGCCGGTTATGTTGGCGCCTGGCTTGATGGCCAAGGCACCAGTTGCGACCTGTTCATTGACTCAACCTACATTATTCGCTGTGACTGTGGCACCGACTTTACAGCTGCACGTGGTGGAGCCGAGTGGCTAGGCCGTAAGAACCAGCAGATAGCCATTGGGCATGTCTGCAATACCCTCAAAAACAACCAAGAAACAATTCGACTATAAGGAGAACACCATGACACAAGAAGATATGATCAACAACCTAATCCGCTACGAATCGGAGGGACTTGATGACGATGAGCTTATCGAGTTCTTCCAGCACCTAGTTGACACCGGCATGGCCTGGTCACTACAAGGCCACTATGGCCGGACCGCTGCTGCACTGATCGAGGGAGGCTATGTCCATGCAAAAGACAACTAATTGGCTAGCCTACTTCGATCATGTTGGCTTCGACGCCCATGACGATCTTGATCGTTTCGCTGCTTATCTTGATCTGATCGAGTGGGAGCCTAACGGAGATCGAGGTATTGCCGAACTTGCCGAGAGGGAGGCTGATCAATTTATTGGCGAGTACGAGCACCCAGTTGAATACGTTGAGCAGCTAGTACAGGACGCCTACAACTACGAGATCACTGCTTTACCGGCATGGATCACGAACCACGTTGACTACTCAGAGATCTGGAGATCTGAGCTGTCTCACGATCATTACGCTGTCGACACCCCCGCCGGCAACGTATGGATCTGGCACATGCACTAGCAACCCCAGAGGGCCTAGCCGAGAAATCGGTTAGGCCCTTTTTTTATGCGCTGCCCGCAACAGGTTACGGATGGAATGATGCTGCTGATGCCATGCCGTCGATGATGATGTGTCTAGACCCCCTAGACAACTCAAAAACGCATTTCCGTATCGGTCTCCTAGAAACGGACCTACACCTTACAGATCTACATTTATGTCGATATGTAGGGTGTAGGTGTCTTTCTATAGAGCTCAATTGGAAAACGCAAATTTCGCTATTTTTAGGGCCTAAAATCGTTGCAAAACACCCCTTTTGACCCTTGACACCACCTGCAGCGCCTACGATAATGTAGATATGCAGATCTTCACGACAGATCTACATATCTACACTAACCGAGCACAAGGAGACCAAATTGGCCCATTATCACCCCATGTACGGACAGCTTTTGAACTCTCGCGAGGTATCAGATCTGACCGGTTACACAATGAATCAGCTGCGCTATTTTCGCCAGCACCCTGAGCGATCACCCTTCCCATTACTAAAGCAAGGCACCACAACCTTCTACCGAGAGGCAGACGTACGCAAGTACGTTGAGCAATCCGGAGCCATCGACATCGAGTACATAGTCCCAGATGGCTTTGACCCTGAGCCCCTGGTGAACCCTAACTATGTGGCAGCCAAGAAAGGCCAGTACGATCAGCTAGCCAAGATCACGACAGCCAATGCCTGGTCCAAGTGGACTGAGAAACTGACCCTAAATGGTGGCATGGACATCAACGAGGCATACCAGTTCATAGCAGATGAGCAAGTCCGGCTGTATGAGCTAGCCACCGGCGACAACCTTCGCAAAATGTATGGCGAGGACGTTGACTACCCTGTACGCAAGAATGATCCGCTGCGCTATTGGCCTAGCAGGACCTATGGCATCAGATCCCTAGCCCGCAAGATCTATGGGTGGGAGGTAACTGACGAGGATATCTTGAACGTACCAATTGGAGAGGTACCGCCAAGCAAGATCGAGTAATTGAAAAGCCCCGGGGATCAAAATCAACCCGGGGCTCTTCTCGAAAGGAGAACAATGACTCACCGAACCAGTCATCGCATGTACTATAACACACCGGAGGAGAAAAACATGCCCAAATCGCAACTTCCTTATCTAATTCTTGAAGCCCTACAGGCAGGCAAGTGGACCTTCAAAGAGGCCGACAAGACCGGCGAGGTCTATGCCAGGGAGGGTGAAGAGGTAAGGATCGGCCTGCGACCCCTGCGCGGTACTGACCCTGTTAGCTATGTTTACGAGGTTCACGATCTTGATCTGAACTTCCGCAAAGTGGACAAACTTGTTATCAATCTGTTATGTGTCAGACTTGCCAAGAGTAGCAAAATGTCGGACTGGTTTGATAGCATGTCTACTACAACTGAATAGCCATATATCAATCGAAAGGAAATCATGGCCAAGTTCAATCCCGGCCTACAGCCACAGCTCGTGGCTCACAAAATCGGCAAGCTCAAAACTAGGCAGCTCGACAGAGCTATCAAGCGCTTCGCTGATTACTTCAATGTTGACAACGATTTGGAACATGTAATAGCATGTGCCGAATGGTGGGGATACCAGATTGGTAACTCACACCAATACGTATTCATGGTTCTTGAGAACACTGAATACAACACCATCGCATGGTCTGACCCTGAAATGTTGGACCTTGCGATCTCATCCGAGACCGACCCAACCGCTGTATTAGTTATCTAAGGAGAATCATGAACAGCACTGAAACACGCAAGCTCATCGACGAGGCCAAGTCAAAGCTCGTCGACAAGCCCAAGGCAACTAAGACTTCCAAGAAGGTTGTGGAAGCATCTGACCCGGCTATTGTCAATAGCCTTCTTGCAGAGCTATCAACGCTGCAGGACCAGATCAAGTTCTTGAAGGCACAAGAGGACGAGATCAAGGACGTCATCCGTGACATCATCGGGCAGGCTGAAGAGCTGCACGTCCATGGTGCCAAGGTGGCATCGATCTCTCGCTGGCGTGAGACTGCACTGATCACTGAGAAGGTCAAGGAGCTATTCCCGCTCGCTGACTGCCCAGAGATCTACAAGGCATCCACCAAGACCCGGCTCAACATCCACTAATGGCTACCTTTGCTAAGTTGCGGGCCCCTGAAGAGGGGCTCGCATCAGTGGAGTGCATCTACAACCGCGACCTTGAAGAGCTCGTCGATGGCAACCTTCTCTTCCATGTACTCAGCGATGAGGTATGCGAGAAGCACGACGTCGACACTCAGTTGGGTGAGATCTTGATCTACAACCCAAACTTCAGATCTGATTTGGGCTGCTCATGGGTAGCCCAGTCAATCGACTTTGACTTTTTTGAATACTAGGAGACGACATGGCCAAGATGGCTAGCCTACATGCAGAGCAGGAGGAGCTCTACTTAGAGCTCTGCGAATACTGCGAGACGGACCTTGCCGAGTGCGCTGCCCTCGAAGAATGCGGTGGAGGCATACTCAGAAGGGAGCTACAGCGTGAGCTACTATGACTACGACAGCCCAGAAGATGGCTGGCACCCAGACCCAGACGCTTGCATCATTTGCGAGAAGAGCGAGTGCATCTGCGATGCACTGACAGACGCATGGCTCGAAGACGATCTGGACTGGGACAATGACTGAGCGCCAATACTTCAGATCTACCCAACAAGTTCGTGACTGGCGCAAGCTGGCTGACGCTGCGAGTGAGGTTGGGGATCACCTGCCCTGCCGGCAGGCCCCTGACCTTTACTTCGCAACCGTCGGTGAGATGCACGAGATCCGGCTGGCCAAGAAAGCCTGCCAACCCTGCCCTATCAGAGCTATGTGTCTTGAATATGCGCTCAAGCACAACGAGCACGAGGGCATCTGGGGTGGCATGACTGCAAGTGAACGCAAGAAGATTCGTAGGCACAGAAGGGAGCGCAATGCTTGAGTACATAGCGATCATCGTCGCGCTCAACACCGTACTGCTTGCCTTGATCCTTACCATGATCGGCAGGGACAAGTGAGCTACATCTACTTTCACACGCTTTACCCATACCAGCGCGATGCTGTTGACACGATCATCGAACGCAAGCAGGTACTACTAGCAGATCAGCCTGGCCTGGGCAAGACCCTTGAGGTGCTCGGCTCGCTTGAGATGCTCGGCCTGTTCACAGAGGGCACTAGCATGATCCTTACGCCTATCGTGGCAGCGCAGACCGCATGGAAAGACACAATTACCAAATTCGTACTGCCATACAACCGCGACCTGCAATTGGTTGATCTCTCGAAAGGCAGCTCGACCAAAAAGGCCAAGCTGATCTCAGAGACAGACTGGTCCAAGCCAACGATCGTCCTTGCCAATCACGGTGCTATTGAGCGCAGCAGATCTGCCAAGGTGCCCGGCATCCACGACATCCAGGTCAATGCCATTGTCATTGACGAGTCACACATGGTGCTACCAATTCTGAACGACCGCAAGCTCACCCACTTCTGGCAGGGCCTGAAATATTTCGATGCAGTGCCAATTCGTATTGCAGTGTCGGGTACGCCAGATCGAGGTAAGCTCGAGAACCGTTTTGGCACATACCGCTTTCTGAAGCCCGGCACATTCACCAAGGTCTCGAGGTGGGGATGGCTACAAGCCAACTTCCATGTTTACGAGAAGAAGGTTTCTCGTACCAGAACCATCAAAGCTATTGGTGGTCTTAGATTTCCAAATGAGTGGGCGATGGAAGAAGACAAGATCATCGTCCGTCGAACAAAGAACGAGGTGCTACATGACTTACCACCCAAACAATACAGATACATCGAGCTCGATCTTTCCAAAGAACAGCGCCAGCAGTACATGGACGCCATCAAGCAGATGGTTGAAGAGAAGGACGATGCAGCTGCCGAAGAACGCGACTCGGCAGCAGCCATGGTATTCGCTTTGCGTGGGCGACAGATCTCTAATTGCGAATGGCACATCGAAGGAGAGACTCGATCTCCCAAGATTGGTGGCAAATCTGCGAAGCTTGATTGGATACTTGAGTGGCTTGACGAAAGAGGGTACGGCAATCCAGACATTGACAGTGGCCAGGTTGTTATCGCCTCCCAGTTCGTACAGGTCCTTTACTGGCTACAAGCAGAGCTCAAGAGCCACGGCCTATCTTCCGAGGTCATTGAGGGCTCGCTAAGCAGCGAGCGCCGGGCTCAGATCCAGCGCAGCTTCCAAGCCGGCGAGCTCAAGATCGTACTGCTCTCAGGACGCATGGGCGTGGGCATCACTCTCGATGCAGCCGACGATCTGATTATGCTTGACCTGCCTTATGACCCAGACATGCTTGAGCAGATCGAGGACCGAGTTCACAGAGCTAGCAACATGCACCAGGTGACTATCTGGACCCTGATAGCCGTGGGCAGCATTGATCAGCTCGTGGCCCAGAAGATGGCCCTTAGATACAGGGCAACACGGACTATCATGGATGGCCGACGAGGTGTAGACTTCGAGCGCAACATACTCGAAAAGTTGAGAATAAGGAGAGACGATGAAGCTGCCTGAAACAGTAAAGATCGGTAGCCAAGTCTTCACGCTATCCGAACGTGAAGGCAATTTCGATGCCGGCCTTTCTGACACGATCGCATACACGCTACCAGAGGTAAATCTGATTGTTGTCAGAAAAGATCTACCGCTGCAGCGCAAGCAGGCAATTGTTCTGCACGAGATCTTTCATGCACTGATCTACACATTCACGAGATTAGACCGCAATGAAAAGAACGACAACTTCGATGACTGGGAGCACTACTTCATTGGCATCGTCCAAGAGCCGATGATTATGTTTCTAAAAGACAACCCGCAATTCCTGAAATGGTTATTGCAAAAATAAATGTCTGACCCCTATGATAGGATTGCCAAACTAAGGAGACGTAATGGCAAAAGTGATAGTCCTCGATGCACCGACAAAGATCGAGCTTCTCGACGATGCGGAGGCAATCGACGCAGCAGAACAGTGGATGGCAAGAATCCCAGAGCTGTTCATAACCGAGCGTAGCAAGCAGATCCAGATCGGCATCAGCGAAGTTGGCATGGACTGCAAGAAGTGCGTCGCTCGCAAGCTAGCACTTACGCCCCGCATTCCTGACGGTGCCTGGTACCCATTCATCGGCACGGCAGTGCACGACCAGCTTGAGCGTGGCTTTGCTGAGCGCTGGCCAGATGACTACAAGCTCGAGGAGCGACTATTCGTCCACGAGTACAAAACCCTGAAGCTCACTGGATCTTGCGATATGTTTGCTTACAAAGATGGTGTCGTCAATGATTGGAAGGTTGTCGGTAAGACAGCTTTGCAGGACGCTGCCAAAGGCAAGATCAAGGACCAGTACAGGGTTCAAGCTCAACTTTACGGTTATGGTTGGGCACAAAAAGGTTTCGACGTCACGCACGTCGCATTAAGCTTTCTCCCGCGAGAGGCAAAGCTAGAGGAAGCAGTCGTAGTGCTTATGCGCTATGATCAATCCCTAGCTGTGACTGCACTAGCTGAGCTGGAGTCAATGATTGACGCAGCTGAGCTGGTGGGCTGGGAGAAGGTCATAGAGAGGCAACCGAAGGCATCATTCTGCTTCAGCTGCCGACGCTATGAACAAACCGACCACTTCGACATCGAGTCGATGGTCTAAAACTACTACAAACTAAGGAAATCAAATGAGTGAATATATCGAGCAGAACCTACCAGACGCAAGCGACTTGCTAGTAGGAAGTTCTGTTCCCACCTTGTCGTTCAAGGACACAAGAGTGGGAGAGGGATACGAAGGCACCGTAGTCAGTGCACGCACTGTCCAGGTACGCAACTACGAGGATCCAACTAAGTTGGAGTACTGGGACGATGGCAAGCCAAAGCTTCAGATCGAGGTCACGCTTGCTACCGATTACGCTGACCCAACAGACCCGGACGATGACGGTCAGCGCCGAGTCTTTTTGTTTGGGCAGAAGCTTCGTGCTGCCCAGGACGAGTTCAGGAAGAAGGGCCTCAAGAAGCTCGAGGCCGGCTTCCACTTCAAGATCAAGCTGGTAGGCACCAAGCCAAGCCAGAACAAGCGCTACAACGACGTAAAGTTGTACGAGATCGAGATTGACCCAGCGTCCTCAAACGCTGCAGTGGATGCCCTTTTGGCGACTGGTGCCAAGCCAGTGGCAAAGGGTGGTAAAATAGACAAACTCGACGCAAAGCAGCAGAAAGCCGCTGAAACTTTGCAGCAGAATGGTTTTACCGCCGAAGAGATCGCAGAAAATCTAGGCGTTTCAGTTGACGCAGTAAACGAGACGCTTACTTTCTAATTCCCTTCAGGGTGGCCCGGGGTTCTAATAGTTCTTGACCGGGCCACCCTTCCACACAAGAACATCGAAAGGTAATAATGGAGTCAACGCAGTTTGTTGAACTTCTGGAGCGACTAGGCCGAACAACCGAAGACAACGTAACCATCTGTTATCAGTCACAAATCCAGAGGTTTACAAGTAAAACAATAAAGATTTCTCTAGCCGAATCTACTATCCAGGCTCTTGATAACTTGGGTAACAATATTTGGTATGAGATCAACCCTTCCAGCGCAACGGGTCGGTCCAGCCTGGATGATATAAAACAGCTCGCTGCTGTCTATGTAGACATCGACTACAAAGATGGCGGTGCAGGTTCAGTTGCGAAAGCAAAAGAACTTGTTGAGCTGCTGAGTGACCTGATCGGAGTAGGCCCCAGTGCTGTTGTCTACTCCGGTCACGGCATTCAACCATACTGGTCCATCGATCCGGAGGAAGATTTTGAACCCGTTCTTGCTCAAGGCATTCTTAATCGTTGGGGTGCATTTGCTCGCTTTGTTGCTGGCTCAATTGGTGTAGAGCTCGATAGCGTATTCGATCTCCCACGCATCTTCCGAGTCCCCGGATCTCGCAACATGAAGGATCCAGAGAATCCAGCTGACGTATTTGCTATCTTCCCTGCCCAGTGGCGCCCACTGAGCCTCAGTGAGCTCAATGAGACGCTGATTGCTCACGGCATCAGCAGCGAAATGAACATGCCAGAGGGCTTTGATCTAGTTAGCTCTCATGCCGACTGGAATCATGCGACCGAAGACTGCCAATTTGTACCAACCCTGTTCTCCGGCATCAGGCCTGCCAACAATCCGCCAAAGTCAAGGCATGGTTGGCTATTGCAGCAGCTTGTTCTCATCAACGCAGCTCACAGAAACGGCTGCTTGTCAGCCAACACCCATCGTGAGCTCAACGAGTTTCTCAAAGAGCGTTTTGAAGAGTTCCTAAAGCTCCCACCCAAGCGTCCGATGAACCACAATGAGTTTGGTGGCGCTAACCAGTGGGCAGTTGCAAGAGTAGAGACCTTCACTGAGCAGAAGCTGCGTGAAGAGCTACGCAATCACAATCACTCAAATTTTGGAGAAGGCGATCCGATCAGCGTCCTTGGGGAGCCTTCCGGTAATGCAGAGTACACGATGGATGAGCTTCTTACCATCTATCGTCAGACCTTTGCAACCTATGGACGCACAGACGCAGCAAATGCTCGCAGACTGATCTACTTCGCTCAGGGCGCCTATAAGTACATTCCAGACGTCGGATGGCACCGTTGGGATGACACTCGCTATGTTTACGACAAAGAGAAGGCGATCTGGCAAACAGCCGTGGATGCAGCAGAGCTATGCGAAGCAGCTGGTGCAAATGGCGAGCAGCTCAAGTGGGCTCAGCAGTC
>JACCDP010647196.1_pt1 | contig 13985 bp, 11 predicted proteins | sample 7445841 | NCBI WGS metagenome assembly JACCDP01 (sample SAMN15323441, study PRJNA562643) | freshwater metagenome | isolation source: river surface water | place: USA:Blue River Watershed | collected 2017-08-17
GAACGTGATTTTGGATTCTTATAAATCAAGATTGGATTGTGCGAGGCAATAATTGCGCGTAAATCACGTTGGAGAAACTGGTCATAACTTTCAATATGATGTTGGGTCAAAGGGGTCAATTGTGACGTAAAATAGGTATGAATCAAATGTGCGGCCAATGAACGGGCTTGTGTTCCATCTAATGGTTGGTCAAATTGATCAAGAGCTGCGACTTCGACAGGTCCAGTGGGTTCTGCAAGTGGAAGCACGACTTCTGGAACAACAGGTTGAATAGGAGCGACTTCTTCTACGACAGAAGGTGCTTGTTGATACTCAGCAAGAATAGGTTCCGCCGGTGGGGCTTCTTCCACTGCCCCTTCTTTTACAACTTCCACAGGGGGAAGATTCATTGTTTCCATTCCAATTGAATTCGGTTCCTGATTTCCTTCAGGCTCCATCTGTTACTCCTATAGAATACAATCAGGTTCCCTATTAGGCCTTTTTCCGTATCATCCAACTATGTTCTTGTTTGTTTAAAAGTATCATATGATGCATGTGGATTCATCATATGATAGAAAGGAATGGTTGATACAAACCACTTATCGTGTTGTTACATCGGCAGTAAGTTCTCGTTGGAAAACACCGAGCACTGGATTCGGTGCTGCGCCTTGTTGCATGCGGGGTGTCCATGTTTGTTGCCATGACTCGGGACCGGGACCCATTCCTTGTCCTTTCCATGCACTCATTGCATCTTGCTGGGGAGAGGATGGATTTTCTGCTTGAAATGGGCGGAAGGATATTGTATTCATTCCATTCGAAATGGAAGAAAGAAGACCTCCGCCACTGATTTTATTGGACCCAGTTCCAGCATAGGGTAATGCAATACTCTGGTCACGTCCTGTATCTCCCTTGATAGCGGGTTCTGGATTCCAAAATCCTTTGTTTACATATTCTAAGAAATTTCCATAAGGTAAGTCTGTTCCAGGACGTGTCAAGGCTGCCATTGGCGCTCCAGCAAGAGGTGATGACCCTCCTCGCATTTTACGAGTCCCCTTCTTACCAGATTTACCCTTCATCCCCATCATATGCTTGATATAGGATTCTGCAGTTGAAAGATTCATTCGCTTTCCAAATACACGATGCCATTCTGCTGCAAAGGACTTTGCAAGTTGTTTTGTGCTTGATACACCAGATTGAACCAACGATTCGGTGTAGTCCGTGATATGGTCTAATCCCTTACGAAGCTGGGGGATACTCATGACCTTTCCCGTCATAGGTTTTGACTTTTTTACAGTTTTTCCACGCTGGCCTTTCACCATCTTCTATTGGACGGGTCTAGAATCTTCAAGCGCGATTGTTCGGGCGTTGATTCAATGGAGTGGCTAAGGCTGCACCTAAATTGGCCAATACACCTTGATTCTTATTGGCGGCACCACGGTTGTTATTTCCTCCGAGTCCAATTGCATTGGCTACGGTATTCATTGTTTGATTCATTACGTTTACAACCGTATTCGCTGCAGCATTGACATTTTCTGTGACAGTATTCACTGCCTCCACAACTTGTGCATTATTCACTGGAACATTTGTCGCCGGAAGCGCAGAGGTTCCTTGTGACCCAACAATGTAGGTCATGTAGAATAAAATCGCAAGAATCAATCCGCCAATCATTACAAATGGTGAATAGAACTTCAAACGGTCTTGCCATGTACTATATGCATATTCAGATGAGAAGAGTTGAATATGATTATAGACTCCATAAACCAATAATACAATCGAAAGAACCGCAAGAATCGGTGCACCGAGACGTGGGAGAACTAAAAATACTATGAGTGCAGCTATTAATAATGCTGCCAATCCTGGTAGAAAAAATTCCATCTACGTTCCTCTAGTTCTGGTCCACTAAATCTTCGTCAAGAGATCACGGTGTGTGAGAAGAGTTTTCCGACAACAATATCGATGCACATTTAATTCATTCATAACACGACGTTCAGGTGTGTCGGGTATTGATGTTCCATCAATTGTAACAGGTTCTGAACCTAAGCCCATTTCTTTACGAAGAACCGCCACGCGGGCTTCATAATAACGCCATTTGTCGGCAAGAATAAAACCACATGTCATACAACGAACTGGGATAATCATCTTTGTGTGCTCGTTCCTACCCGTGTCCTCTCACTTCAATTTTAGGCATGCGTGCGTCCAAATAGGGGTTCCCCCTTTCCGAGAGGTGGATAGAAACATGACTTCCGTCTTAAATGTTGGTGTAATGTCCGGTAACCCCGTTGGAAACCAAATCCGTCGCTTAGATGCCTTACTCGAAGCCGAACGTAAGGACAAACAAATGCTCTTGCTCGCTCTCGAAACCAAGGCCCCTGAAGTCTTCGCTGAATACATCCGCCTCAAGGATGAAGCCGAAGAACGTGCTGCGGCTGCCCAACGCGCCGCACAAATGGCCTCCCAACCGCAACGGTTCGTCGCAAGCACACCGAGAGGTGCACAGAATCGGTTTTAGTTGAGGAATTGAACCATACAAAATCTTTGATTCGGCGAATAAAATTCTACGAATCAATAGAATGAACGAATTTATCCCCCACATCATCCTTGGTCTCTTTGCTACAAATCTTCCCAACACTGTATCACTGGTGTCTTACTTCATTCTTGTATTCATCTTGAGCCGTGATGCAGTCCAAGCACGCATCAATATGCCAAGTTTCGCCTCCAAAGATGCAGCAGTGCAACTCCACCACTTACTTGCATTCATTCTTGGTAAAATGATCGGATTCCTTGTGAAGAAGGTATTCAAGTTATAGACTGCTAAAGCTTGATTTAGCGGTCCACGTTATAGACTGCCTTTTTTCTGTAGACTTTTAAACTGCGCCTCTGTGATTGTTAGTTCATGAAGACGTTGAATCCGAAAACAATAGAGTTTCGGTGCAAGTCCAGGATTTGCCGCCACAACCTCACGAATCTTTGCCATTTGTTCCGTTGTAAATAAGACTTTCTTTTTTGGTTTTGACTCTTCTTCACGTGGAATATGTGCAAATGACTGAAGCATTGTAATGGAACGAATGGGTCCTTCACTTGTATCAACGACAGGTCCAATTTGAAGTTGCCCTGCATGATGTTTATCATGACATGCTTCACATACAACAATTAAATTTCGCACATGATTGAGCGCAAGACCATTTGTATTTCGTCCATTTGCCGCTTCATGACGCTCATCCAAATGATGAACCTCAAGAAGACGTTCTGTCTTACATCCACATACCCCACATACATGACGTGTAATTGATGCGTTCCAAGACGATTGTTGTGCTTCCTCTACAGCCACTTCTCCCATCAACTCACGGCGCATCGCAAACGCAGACTCAATCATATTCAGAGGAAGATGAAGAGCCTTTGCCACTTCTAATCCATACATGGTCGAGCCTGCCCCAGGACGCAATGACCGATGATAGAGTAGACGGTCGTTCACTCGGTCATATTCCACATGTAAATGCCACACAGCAAGTCCTTCTAATGTCGTGATACGTTTGAGTTTCATTAAATCATGTAAATGTGTCGCAAGAACAAATCGTGCCCCAACTGAATGAAGATGTTCAATTCCTGCGGCAACAATTGCTGTTCCAGAAATAGATTCTGTTCCTGCACATAATTCATCACCCAAGACAAGTGTATGATGGTCTGCAATCGCTAAAATTTCACGAAGTTCTGACATTTCGACTGCAAAGGATGAAAGACCAGCCCACAAATTATCATGATTCAAAATTCGTGTGGCCAGCCGACGAAATGGTCGAATGGTCATTGCCGTCGCAGGAACATAGGACCCAACTTGTGCCAAAAGTGTTGCAAGACCAATTGCCTTCATTAAGGACGATTTTCCAGAAGCATTCATACCATACAAGAGCCATCCAAACGCCGTATCGGCCTCACCACCCAATGAAACATCATGTGTAACATATTTACTTTGTCGCCCTTGAACTTCAATAAGTGGATGACGCAAATGTGTAATTGATACACGTGAAGGAAGATGGTCACCTGATGATTCAATTGTCGGTTTCACCCATCCATGTTTCTTCGCAGTCTTTGCCATAGAAACAGACAAATCCACATGCGTCACCCATTCTTCAATCAATTGCCAACATTCTCGTGTTGCTGATGCATATTGAATACATGCTTCTGGAATTTCAATTGAAGCTGCACGCTGAAGTTGTGCTTTTGCCGCATCCAATTGGTCTTGAAATTGTTCCAGGATAGGATGTTCCATTCGTGCCGCAGATGTTAAATCCTTCCATTTTACTCCTTGATAGGGTTCTTTCTCTTCTGAACCGAGTTGCTTATAAACTTTCTCAGCAGCTTTCATCGCAGATTTTGTGCTATGAACACAAAACATATTCTTCTCCGTTGGTTTATAATAGCATGTATCGGTGCTTACTCCACATAAGGTTCGAAAGGAATCCAACCATTGATTTGCGTTTACATATACAGTCGCCACTTGTTGACTCGCAACTGTCATGCGAGGTCCAACAGATTGATGGAGAAAACTTACTTCATCTGTCTTTGTCTGTGCTTCAACTGCTTTCTCTATTGAAAAAAGGTTCGTCAAGTTACGAATACATGTTTGCGCAATTGTTGCAAGATTCGTTTCGGAAAGAAACGGAGAGCCTTGTAGCACTTGCCACATTTGAATCATAGAATGATAGGATTGATGAAGTTGTAACACAATGTCTGCAGTCACTTGTCCACGAATCACACAACGATGAAGACGTGGCAAATCATAGATAAGACTGAGACATCCTTCCAACTCTTTTTGACATGTTGCTTCAGAATCCTTCAACCATGTCACTTCCATTTGGCGTGTTTGAATACTGGTCGAACATGCAAGAGGGGAACAGAGGCGCGCAGTCAAGGAACGTTTTCCCATCGCAGTTAAAGGGGATACAAATAAATCTTCGACACATTGTTGTTGGTCAGTTCCAAGAAAATTTAATTGTGTAAGAGCATTATTGACGATTTGTAAACTTTGTGTAGGATGCCATAGGTGTGGCTCTTGAAGACAGGAAGCCAAACTTGAGACATGGTCTTCTGCGAAACGAAGGAGACCAACAAGGGCGCGTTCTTGACAAGAGGTTCCATCTGTTGCGCAACGCAACCAAGTGCGAAGGGGAAGCGCTGACCGAGGTTGAAAGAGTTCACGAAGATAGGTTTCACGTTGAAGAGGTAGTTCAAAGGCACCTTGGTCCTGTGGAGAGGCAGGACGTATATGAATGGGTGCTGTGGGAATATAGATGGACCGACGAAAATCTTCTTCATTTGGCATCGTAATAATTCCACGGGTGAAGACAAGACACTCTCGCGGGGGATAGACTTGGAAAAAATGTCGAAGATCGTCTGTGTGCCACACATCTGATTTTCCAGTGGCTTGACCTTCATACAAAATCACTTGACCGGTTGTTAAGTCGGCAGCGGCAACTCCAAAGGATGGAGCGTGTTGACCATTTCCACCATCCAACCAAAGAGATGCCAAAATCATGACTTTTTGAACGTCTGCAGAGGCAATATGGGTTCCTGGAGAAAGAACCTTTGTGACTTCACGACGACTGACTTTTCCTGCGCCATTCTTAATTTCATCAATCACAACAACCGACCATCCAAGACGCGTCAAACGCTCCGCCCATTTATCGAGGACGTAGATGGGAACGCCTCCATAAAATCCAGTCGTGCCCCCAGGACCATCATTTGGATAGGTGTGAATGACAATATCCATCAACGTTAAAATCTCTTGTCCAGTATTCAAATGTTGTCCTGTGTGTGGGTCTTGTTGTCCATACACTTCATAGAAAGAACCCTTTTGTAAAAATACACACACTTGTTTTCCATACAATTGTGTATATGTGGTATAGGTTGTTTGGTAGAGCTTATAAAAGTCTGCACTGTGGACCATTTTGTGGGTTGTATTTGCTGGGTGATTCTCTTACTATACAATAGTGAGATGTGCTTTAGACCGAATCCTTATAATCCCTTTTTTGTAATAAGAAGGTCTGCATACATAGTTCGTAACATGGATTCAGGTGCCTTGGAACCCTTCTTAATCACTTTAGCAGCTTCCAACTTTGCCTTAACAGCTCCAATGGGAGCGGCCATGGCGAGCTTCTTGGCCTTCTTTGCCTTTGCGAGACGACTTGTTACACCTTTGACACGAAGATGAATTTTTCGCGCCTTGCGTGTTCCACCAATGGCAGGTCCAGGGGGAATATTTCCAATCGGTTCTCCTGCGCCTCCACGATGTTTCTTGGCCTTCAAGGCAACACGTGTTCGACGCTTATGAGGAAGAAGAACAACTCGTGCACCTCCAACAGGAGCAGGTTGACTGGGGTCCACACCTGAAATCACAGGAGTGGGTGGGGCAGCTCCGGGAAGCACAGGGGCGCGAGAACTAGAGAGATTGATAGCACCTGCAGTCACATCCCCTCCATGTTGTCCCTTTTTTCCTCCAAATTGCTGAGCCTTATCAGGTCCAAAACTTTGGAGAGCTTGAAGAGCAGCTGCTTGAATCTTTTGGGGAAGATCAGCGGGAGCTGCACCCATGTTTGGATTGGTTGCAATTTGCATTAATGCACCAGAGTTATCTCCTCCACGTTGACTGACCATCACTGCGGCAGGACCACCAATTTGTCGTAACGCTGCAGCGGCTGCATTTGCAGCAGCCATTGCGTTTGCTTGCGCCCCTTGGTCTACAGAACCAGCAGGAGCAGATTGTGCAACGAGTTGCATGAGTGCACCACTCTGAACACCACCCTTTTGACGAGATTTACGGGTTGTTGCACGTCGTTTACGACCACCACCTGCCAATTCTCGTGCAGCTTCTTCCGTCAATTGAATTGTTTTGATGTCACCCTCAGACATTGTAATGCCTCTCTATGTATTGCCCAGATTAATGATGACCTCCGCCACCACCTCCACCACCTCCACCCACTGCTACACCTGAATACCCTGGTCCATGCCCTTGACGACCACCATGCCAACTCGGATTATAAGGTCGACGCTGTCGATCAGGATAATAATAAGAACCTCCTCCACCAATGGGTCCATACCAAGGCACACCATACATCCAATAGGGTGATAAATAGGTTGGCCAGTAATTTGGCAATCCATATTCAGTCCAATAAGGCAATGGCTGTTCATCCACAATTGTTACAGATGGCTGCTGTGAGACGCGCTCCATCGGAGTATTCATCCAACCACGAACAAGTATGGCGCCAATCAAACCACTAATCATCGCAACCAATACAATCATTCCTTCGTTCATTCTACCAAGGTTTCATAAACATAGGCCTAAACAAGTCTGTAGCTATACATACAAGGTATGTCCCTAAAAAATTGGCCCATGCCTATGCCCATTGCTCACGCACATGAATCTTCACAAATGACCGCAATCTCTCACCAACATCTTCTCGAACTCTACTTCAAACAAGCTGAAGGACGACAAATTATTGCTCATCAAATTGAGAGTTATAATGACTTTCTTGAAGTTCAAGTCCCTCTTATCATCAAACAATCCTCTCCTATCATTGTCCGTGGCTCGCCTGAAATCCCTCTTGCTGGACCTCGTTCTGCTCTTGCATCGGCAACAGGTCTTAGCACGTCTGCAGCCAATGCACTCATGGGTCATGAAGCCCCTGATGCTGCTACCGCAGCCGCTACAGTTCCTAAAGCAAATTATGAATATGAAGTTCATCTTGAATTTGAGAATGTAAGTATTCGTAAGCCAACCATCTTTGAAAACAATGGGTCAATTCAACCTATGATGCCCAATGATGCTCGTCTTCGTAATCTTACCTACGCGGCTCCTCTATATGTTGATGTTCGTGTCAAGACAACCTATATTGATAATACACAAAATGGAATTCAACAAACAAAAACACGTGTCTTTCCCAATGTTCATCTTGGAAAACTTCCCGTGATGGTCGGTTCCAAATATTGTCTTCTCCAAGACCAACGCTATCTCCATCCTTCTGCACTCGGTGAATGTGCAGAAGACCCTGGTGGATATTTCATTATTCAAGGTGGTGAACGTGTCATTATTTCTCAAGAACGAATGTCTGAGAATCGCCCCTTTGTCTTCCGCAACAATCGTAATTCTGCCAAAGAATGGGAAGTTGTGGAAGTCAAAGCAATCGGTCCTACAAATGAACAAGTTCCCAAGAGTAATACTGTTAAGATTGTCTATCATCCCAAGAATCCTAGTATCATGCTTCTCCGCGCAGGAATTCCACGCATTAAGCAAGAAATTCCTCTCTTCATCTTATTCCGCGCACTTGGTGTTGAAAAGGATCGTGATATTGTGGAACTCATTCTTGGAACGGATATGGATAGTGCATTTAGCAGCATCTTTGATGAAAGTATGCAAGAAGGTCTTGTTGCTCGCACTCGTGAAGAAGCCATCACTTGGATTGCCCAACATATGAACTCTTGGTCGATTAAGAATCAAAAGCCAGTTGTTGTGCAAGATATTCTTAGTGAAGAACTCTTCCCTCATGTAGGAGGCGCAGAAGCAAATTACGCAAAAGCATGTCTCCTTGCACATATGACTCGTAAGATGTTCCTTGTTGCCTACAACCGAATTTCCAATGATGACCGTGATGGATACAGCAATAAGCGTGTGGACCTTCCTGGATTTCTTCTTGCCAATCTCTTCCGCACCTACTTCAGCACGAAGATGGTCAAAGATATCAAAGCGAGTCTTGGTAAGGAAATTCACTCTGGTTCTTGGAAGTCTTCTGGAAACTTTGAAGATATCATCAATGTCAGTAATATCTATAAGATTATCAAATCAACGATTATTGATGTAGGTCTCCGTTCTTCTCTTGCCACTGGGAACTTTGGTTCTGCGAAACTCGGTGGGCCTACCAAGATTGGTGTTTCGCAAGTTCTCAATCGTCTCAACTTTGCCAGCTCAATCTCTCATCTTCGTCGAACAAGTACACCTATTGAAAAGACTGGAAAACTTATTCCTCCTCGTAAACTTCATAACTCGCAATGGGGATATATCTGTCCTGCAGAAACTCCAGAAGGTCACAGTGTAGGTGTTGTGAAAAACATGGCGACGACTGCAATTGTTAGTATTGCAAGTGAACCTTCTCTTGTGCGAACATTCCTCTCCAATATTGGAACACTTGACCGTCTGGAAGATACAACTGCCATTGAAAAATTCAAAGGAACACGTGTCTTCCTCAATGGGGTTTGGATTGGAACCATGTCCAGCACCAATACTCCCAAGACAGTGGATGAGCTTCGTAAAGCAAAACGTTCTGGAATGATTCATATTCATACAAGTATTATTTGGAAAATGGGTATGCGTGAACTCTGGCTCAGCACAGAACCTGGTCGTCTTCTCCGTCCTGTTCTCTATGGACCTGCTGTTCGTGAACTCTATGGCGATAAATCTGGCGAACTCATCAAAGAAGTCAATTCAATTGAATCATGGGACAGACTTCTTCTCTGGGAAACACCCAAGGGTCGCAATCTTGTTGAATACATTGACCCTGGTGAAACAGAAGGTTGCTATATTGCCATGACCCATGACGATGCTCTTACAAAAGTGGATACGACCCATGCAGAAATCCATCCATCGATTGTTCTTGGAACGATTGCCTCTACAATTCCATTCCCTGACCACAATCAATCTCCACGTAATGCCTATCAATCTGCTATGGGTAAACAAGCCATGGGTATCTATGCGCTCAACTATCGTGAACGATTTGATGCAATGGCACATGTTCTCTGTTATCCCAATGTTCCTCTTGTCAGCCCCTATATGAGTAAATTCTACGGAGCACAAACTATGATGAGTGGACAAAATATCATTGTTGCGATTGCAACGTATGGTGGGTATAATCAAGAAGATTCCATTATGATTAATCGTGCAAGTCTTGAACGTGGTCTCTTCCGCAGTATCTTCTACCGCACCTACAAGGATGAAGAGAAGAAGAATCAATCGTCTGGTGAAGAAGAACGTTTCTGTAAACCTGACCCTGCACTTACGAAACAAATGCGCCATAGCAGTTATAAGAAACTTGGCGCAGATGGATTTGTTCCTGAACATACCTATGTTGACTCTGAAGATATTCTCATTGGAAAGATTGTTCCTCTTCGTGTTCCAACAGGTATGGTTCTTCCCACAGGTGCCAAACAATACCGTGATGTATCACGAACCATGCGTAATAATGAAACAGGATGGGTAGATAAAATCTTCAAGAATCGCAATGGGGAAGGATATAGTTTCGTAAAGATTCGCATGCGTCAAGACCGTGTTCCTGAGATTGGAGACAAGTTCAGTTCTCGTCATGGTCAAAAAGGTACTTGTGGGCTTATTGTCAATGTAGAAGATATGCCTCAAACAGCATCAGGTCTCATTCCTGACATTATTATTAATCCTCATGCAATTCCTTCCCGTATGACAATTGCACAACTTATGGAAACGCTTCTTGGACGTCTCTCCTGTGAAGTTGGGTCACTTGGGGATGGCTCTCCATTCAATACCAAATGTTCCGTTGAAGGTATTTCCACTATGCTCCGCGATGTCTATGGTCTCGACCCTCACAGCAATGAAATCCTCTATAACGGACACAATGGACGACAAATGGAAGTGAATGTGTTTATGGGCCCAGTATTCTATCAACGACTCCGCCATTGTTCCGCAGATAAGCTTCACAGCCGTGCCTCAGGTCCACTTGTTATGCTCACTCGTCAACCCGCAGAAGGGCGTGCCCGTGAAGGAGGCTTGCGCTTTGGGGAGATGGAACGTGATGCAGTCGCAGCACATGGTATCGCAGAATTCACAAAAGAACGTCTCGTCGAATGTTCAGATGGATTCCCTTGTTGGTCATGTCGCAAATGTGGATTGATTGCGATTGCAAATCCCAAAGAGAATATCTGGTCTTGCCGTGGATGTGGAAATACGACAGAATTCTCTCCGATTCAAATCCCATATGCAAGTAAACTCTTTATTCAAGAATTGGAGAGTATGTGTATCAGCAGTCGTCTCATTACACAAGGTCAACTTCTCAAAACCATTCGTGAAAAAGAAGGACGGGTCAAGTAGGTCGTGGTGCTCGTTGTGAATGGTCTACTACTTTGTATTTGACTTGGATGAAACTCTTGGTCAACTTCACACACCCTACTATTTTTTACGTGAACTCTTGCCCGAACGATATCGTGTGACTGAACGTGAGGAGAGAGGAATTCATATACCATCAGAAGGATTACGTGAACTTCTTGATGAAATTTATAAGAATTTTGTAAGACTTGTTGCACAAAAAGAAATGAGCACTACCCCACTTGGTATTCTTCGCCCTGGTATACTGAATGTATTACGAAATATGCTCGCTCTTAAAACGTATGGCTTATTTGGTGGTGCAATTATCTACAGCAATAATGATTCACCCCCCGTGTTAGATTTTACAAAAGATGTGATTGAAGCTGCTCTTGGTCAACCTGTATTTTGTGATGTAATTTATCGCACACATCCAATCCGATATGGGATTGATTTTAATGTCGAACGAACAACCGTTGATGTAAAGAAAACATGGGCCGCTCTCAAAGAAATTCTTGAAACAGGACAATGTTTGGCAACAAATGTTCGCCCAGAAGATGTCTATTTTTTCGATGATTTACGTCATCCGGATTTATTACGTCATTTACCACAAGGTCATTATATTCAGGTTTCATCGTATACCTATCGCACAACATTTGATACTCTTGCCGATTTATATTTACGGGCTATAATGAATTCATCCATTACAAAACAAGCAACCTACCGAGATGAATTTCGAACGTATCTTATATCTTTATCACATGATGAACCAAATAATGAATGGAGTATGGAATCCCATTTACAAGCCTACAAGGACTGGACAAAACCAACGAGTGCACCAGACAGAATTCCACCTCCCCCCGATACAAGTGTTATGAATATGAATGGACTCATGCGATTCCTTGTTCCGCGAAACACATATAATGGTGGACGAACACGGAAGAACCGCAGAAAATCACGGCGAATGAATAGAAGACGTTAAGATGGCTGCATCATTAGCTGTAAAGTTATTTGCTGAATTTATCGGTGCATTCTTACTTGTTGTAAGTATCATGGCAAGTGGTGGAAACTTTCTCATGATTGGTGCGACTCTCGCCTTGATTGTGTTCCTCATCGGTGGAATCAGTGGTGCCTCTGTCAACCCCGCTGTTTCAGCAGCCTTATGGTATTCTGGAACATTGAATGGAATGACATTCTTGTTGTATTCTGTTGCTGAATTATTGGGAGGTGTCGCTGCTGCGTATGCATACCGCGTGGTTGCTTAGGCAAATTTCTTATAAGAACATTCATGGAATGATTATATAAGATTACCTTAAAAAATAAATTATATAAAGATACAGAAATACATATACGTATGGAGAATTGTAACGATTGTTTATTGCAAAATCACAATAACTCGCCCTTTTGCAAACCCTGTCTTGCCAAAGTTGCATGTTCAAACTGTAATGCAAAAGAAACAACTTTTAATAAGATAAAAAAGAGTGATTTTAATGATAAACCATTATGTTCGTTGTGTTTTAATCATGAATGCCACCGATGTGGTGACTTTGCAGAGTTAGATGACCCAACTGATGAAGAGTTTTATTTATATGCTGGAGATTTATATTGTGAATTTTGTGCTCGTCACCATATATGTAATCAATGTGGTGGAGGCTGTAATTATCCATGCCCTAAGTGTGATGATGCACATGATTGTGCATGTCACTGCGCTATAGAGTGTAGTAAATGTGGAGAAGAATTTGATTATACATTTGATACTGATATGGGGAGTAGATTTAGTAATAGCAAATGGACGATGGAAGCACGAGAAATTTGTGAGAATTGTTGGGAAGAAATGATTCACCCTCCTGAAGTATCAGCAACACCAGTAGCACCAACTCCTCCAAAAAAGGGTTGTCGTGATATGACAAAATGTTTCACAAACGGTCAACTTATTCGCCATACTATACAAGGCAATACATGGGTAGGCACATATAATTTAGCAAATAATGGAATTGTATACGATAATAAAACGCTTACACTTAACCAATTTGCAAAATCACATTATAAAACTGTAAAACCAGATCGTGTTTCAAATGTAAATGCCTGGAGAGAATGTGAATGTAAAGTAAATGGACTATGGATATCTACTTATATGTTACCTGAATAATTTAATATTAACTTTATTATTTAATAATTATTCTATTATATTTATTAAATAAATGTGTAAATACCAAGATTAGCGCCCACCACAAGTGAGCGCGGTTTCGTAACAATATGTTACTCAACTACGACCACAAGTGAGCGCAAATGCAACAGACAATAACACAACTGCAATTAAGACACTTGCTCGATCCGTATCTTCAAATCCTTCTTTGATTTGTTTCTTGAGAGTTCCATCTGGATTGTGTGTTTTGGGCGCCTTTTCCCATGCTTCTGCTGACATATACACTGGATTTCCTTTTGCATCTATTTCTTGCACCCATCGTGTTTGATACGGAATTCCATTTTGATAATTTACTGCACCTTTAATCCATATATCTCCTGTTTGACCATCACGAAGTTGTCCACGGTCATCTCCAACAGGAAGTGTCTTTTGCACACACTTTGGATACACATACCCAAACGCCGCACGTCCAATCTCTTTTGGATTGACTCCTGCCTTCACATCTTCCAACATTCCTGGTGCAAGCCCTTTTAATTCAGGAAGACCCATTTCACTCATTGCTTTTTGGAGAGTTTTTCCAACAGCATCCCCCTTTGGAATTCCTTCGAAATACGTCCACATATCAGCGCCATTGCTACAGGTCATTCCCGTCTTTGTGAAAAAGTTAATCCCCAATCGACGAAATGGCATTCCGTCTGTCAAACGACTTGAACTTTGTCCGAATCCAATCAAATCTGTATAATATCCAATCCCTTTTGCAGCACTCAA